>Ga0131853_10008204_pt1:2500-19010 | contig 19010 bp, 13 predicted proteins | sample TergutLab28metaG_FD_92764 | JGI IMG/M metagenome (GOLD analysis project Ga0131853, IMG submission 92764) | Labiotermes labralis P1 segment gut microbial communities from Petit-Saut dam, French Guiana - Lab288 P1 (version 2) (version 2) | ecosystem: Host-associated > Arthropoda...
TTCTGGTTTATGCTGATGATATTAATATATTGGGAGAATTCGTACGTACTGTAACTTAAAATGCAAAAGCTTTGATAGTGGCTAGTAAGAAGATTGGACTAGGAGTAAATTCTGATAACACTAAGTATATGGTCATGTCTCGAGATCAGAATGCAGGACGAAGTTACAATATGAAGGTTGACAATAGTTCCTTTGAAGGGGTGGAAGAGTTCATGTGTTTGAGAACAACTTTAACACATCAAAATTCTATTCAGGAAGAAATTAAGAGCAGACTGCAGTCACGGAATGCTTGCTGTCATTCGGTGCAGAATATGTTGTCTTCCAGTTTGCGATCCAAAAATTTAAAGATTAAGATATACAGAACTTTATTTTGTCTGTTGTTTTGTATGGGCGTGAAACTTGGTCGCTGACGTTGAGGGAGGAACGCAGGCTGAGGGTGTTTGAGAATAGGGTGCTGAGGAGAATATTTGGACCTAAGAGGGACAAGGTAACGGGGGAATGGAGAAAACTACATAATGAGGGGCTTAATGATCCGTACTGCTCACCCAATATGTTTCGGGTGATAAAATCGAGAAGAATAAGATGGGCTGGGCATGTAGCGCGTATGGGGGATAGGAGAGGCGTGTGCAGGGTTTTGGTGAGGAAACCTGAAGGAAAGAGGCCATTTGGGAGAACCACACATAGATGGGAGGACAATATTAAAATAGGCCTGCTGGAAGTAGGATGTGGGGTTATGGACTGGACCGAGCTGGCTCAGGATAGGGACGGGTGGCAGGCACTTGTGAATGCAGTAATGAACCTTCGGATGCCATAAAATGCAGGGAATTTCTTGACTAACTGAAAACCGGTTAGCTTCTCAAGAAGGACTGTACTCCGTGAAGTAATTAATTGTGCTTTTAAAAGTATATGTTTCAATTACATCATAAAGTACATAGTGGAGTTTGAAGGGGTTGAAGTGTTTTCTTCAGACAGGGACACGTTAATTTACTAATGGTCTTGTGCCTCTGTACCAAGTACAGACAACATCTGCATTATTCGAGTCCTTAATTCTTTTCTTTTATGCACTCCCTTTCCTTCGTCATGTCTATTTTCTTTTACTTCTCTCCATCGATAGGTAAAAAGACTTGCGATGTCTTCGGCAAGCGAGATGTAAAAGAAGCCGTAATGAAACGAATGTTGCTTATACCGCACGAGCGGAGCATTTGCGGGAGAAGAATACTTAAGGCACCGAAGAAACGAGTAGGCCTTCTGTGTATATTGGTGTGTGAAACGGCTTCTATTTAGTTTTAATATTTCCTAATGAACTGTGTTCGTAGTTAATCTGCTAAACACCCTTTCGCTTATTTGATTATTAATTATTGTTACTCTTTGGCAAACATTTTATAGCAATTTTGACGTAATGTTCTATGAGTTACTTAGAGAGAGTCGTCAAATGAACAACAGAGACACAAAACACCAATTATTTTAGACTTTCTTTACCGTATAACGCAATTTATTAACCACATTTTGTGCACAGTACTGTGTATAGTAATCACACACAATTTCTCACTCCGAAGCGTTTCGGCATCTACAGATGCAATCTTCAGGGATTTCGGTCTAACTGTAATTTATTATCATCACATCTAAAAACGATTTCATAAGCGACGCGGAGTGCCTATAAGCACTTATTAACCATCGGTTATAAGACTGCAGTTTAAAACCAGAATGCACGAATTTGAACATACAATTTCTTCAATCTGGTAAAACGATTAACAGTTAAAGCACATCAAATCATAAAATTTCACTTTTGCTGAAAATCAGGCCCTTATGGAAATGTGGATGAGATCACATCTGTTTGAATTATTTCTTATGTATTTTTGTGGAGACCATGTACGGCCGTCGATGTGTTTGCAGTTCGGTGGTTTTGTGTTGTTTTTACCGTGTGTGGTGAACTAGGTTCATGCTTCACTAGGTGTATAAGAAGCTTCAGATTACGATAATGAATTTTTATGCAATGTAATGATTACACGGCGATCATATCCCAAACGACAGTAATACTCAGAATGGGTCTTTCCTTAAGAGTCATAAAAAAATTTGCTGAGAACGATTAACTCGTCAAAAATGTTACTCTTATTTACGTAATTATTAATTAGAAACAAAACAGTATGTCCAACCTTCGAAAAAAATTTTACCGTTTTTCTGTGGTAAGCTTCTCGATATCTAAGTACATAATTTTATTTAGCCAGAGTTGCATATAACGTTTTTACAATTTCATTTGTGTCTCCTAACAAGCTTGCAGCAGGCAGATAAGTCACAGTTTGTACTGTAATTATCAGAGTTATATGAAGAACACCTCTTGTCAAGGTGTAAAGATAAACCAATCCCATGACAGGCCTGGGCAGGCCCTGAGAGTTCCAGGAGTTTGAGGCTCCCAGATTTCAAGACAATCGGCACATGAAGGTAGTAAGGTTATCAGCTCTACGTACCGGCCGCCTTTACTCCCCAGGGAATATTCCTGGTACTCATCTTTGTTAGAGGCTGAGTCAACCCCGGGGCCATAATACGACCGGAAGGATTACGTCAATGAAAAATTCCAATGACAAAATTGAGAATCGAGCCCGCGACCTTTAGGCTTGTAGTGTAGTGCCTCAACCAACTGCGCCACCGCGTGTCCCCTCCCAAGGTGTAGGAGATCCAAATAAATAAGAAACTACTAATTTATGACTCAAAAATAGTTGTGATTCTTATTATAAACCTTTTGTTACAAGTCGGTGTTTTAGATAAAAATCGTCAGACTCTAATATCAGGTCTGCTCAACCTAACTAATGATGGCAACTTTGGTGATGTTTGGTCTACATGCTGGTGACATGAAATTCAATATATGAGGGGAAGACAGAATACGTATACAAATAATTGTATTATATTGTTAAATTTATCTTGGTTTTTCTTTGTGCGTCATGTGGAATAAATTACAGGATAATGATGGTAGCGAAAATGTACGAAAAAAGTGCTTCACAACATAGGCTGGGACGTCGTTATTTTTAGCACGTAACTCATATTAGTATCCAAAATTGCTTCGACGTTCTATTTCGGCTTTGCTGGGGAAAGGTTTAGAAGACTTTTCTCACTTCAAATGTTATTCTGCGGGCACCATTGCAATGTGTTCGGGCAACACGTTGTCGTCGAGCTACGTATTGAGCAGGTCTGCTACTATTAATATGCCAGTGGACTTTCTAACGGTATTGTGCTAAGTATCGTTTTGTAACTGTGCGTGTAAAACGGAAACTGTTCAATGGGGACATGAGTTTATGCTTGTTGAGCTGTTCGTAGCGGCGAGGCGGAGGATTCCGTTCATCGGTGATAATTCGCCGCGTCAGTAAGTAACGGAATCTCGATGTTTCGAGGTAAGTTAGAGGCATCACTGTCAAGGATTGAATTAGCACCACATTCAGTGGTAACGTCGCGTAAATGTATAAATATAATACGTATTATTATATGTATACTTACTGTTTCTTCATTCTGTGTATTGAATTTCATGTTGCCCACATGCACGCCAAATTTTTCTGAAGTTGCCTGCACCACATAAAATTTTATTAGCAAATCTTGTCTACATTTTACTTCGTCTGCGGCTTTTCTTCTGACATTAAGATGGAGCCAGTGCTTTCTTTCAGAAGGTTACCACGTCCCTACCAAACTACGCGGTGTCACATATCAGAGACACTGATATACGCGTCGCTCCATATCATCGTAATGGGCAGAAGTACAATTCTGAATATTCTCTTATGCATTTCACAGCTACAATATAGAACTTCAACTCATGTTTATTGCATAATGTTAAGTACATTTGCTTTTGTGAGTTTTATGTTCCGTATTACACAAGTTTAGTATTTTGTCGTGCTGACTGCTGTTGCACAGAGACGTTATCGTTTTCATTGCAGTAAAATTTGAAGTAAATAATTTTTTTAAAGCGAAAGAAATAAAAGTGTATATTTTCAAAAGTGCTGTGTGAACATGTGACTGGTTTTATTACACAATTTGTTTGGCAGATCTTCAGCTTCTACAGTAATATCAACAAACAAAATCTTATATATGGAGGAGAATTTGGTGACGTTGTATAGGGGCACGTTTAATCTTCTTTGCATTCCCACAATCTTTCAGAACTCAATAAAACTTTTCCTATGATCTTGTTCGAGATTCTTTTGTGTGTGTGTGTGTGTGTGTGTGACAACATTGTGATAGAATCTGCTATTGGGTACGAACTACATTTTTCACCCTCCCAGCTTCTCACACTACCACCTCCAATTGTGATGGTTTTATAGTAAGGTATGTGCTTTGCCTTTCTCCTCATAGCAATTCCCATGCTGTTGTGCATGGGATACATCCAGTCTTCAATTCTAACTTTGTTCTCCGTGCTGTCTTATTTGTTCATACTACGTTAGGCCACATGCATATGGTTAATAATAAATTTTGATTTTTGTACAATTATCATAGTGATTCTCCGTAGGACTACTTATAGAAAACTTAAGTTCAGAAATGTGAAATTTGAATCAATGATATATAATTAGAATTGCAGATAATTACACGTAAATGTATATGTGTATGATTGAGTTACAGATTTCGGTACTTGCAAGACAGGTACCTCTCGATTATACATATTGACACTAATGTAGCTTTCTAAATATTCGTTTTGGTGTATACTAGTATAAATAAATAAATAAATATATATATATATATACATATATTTACACTAGCCTATATATCTATGTGTGCCCATGCAAAGCTTAACTACCACCCTGATAACCTAATCGGAAGGGTCGTCACTACTGTGCAAAGTTTGAATTGGTTTGTTCAAACTGTCCTCTTCTTCTAGATCTAGGAAGTGAATGTTTGCTTACTCGACAGGTTTCCCCACCAAACGTACTGTGAATTACATAATTTTCTCTCCATCTCAGTCACATATCCAGCTCGTTATAGCCTTGTAGATGTTAGAGTCATAATTCTAGGCGTCTTGAAGAACCCACGAAATTCGTCGCTGCTTGTGTTATGTCTTAGAATTATCATTTATTCGTGCAACTACTTCGTAATTTCGCATATTCCCGCAAAACTTAGTTTTCAAGCGCTGAAAATTTGTATTCTATCCTACTAAGCAAGGAGTTGCGTTTCATACCTTCACAGAACGCATTACAGATGATTATTTTGTACGTTCTTGTGATAAGGGTTTGGAATAATATTGGGTGGATAAAGGTTTGGTAGCTGAACTAATAACAAGAATTTTTAGAGCACAATTTTTCACTTAATTTCGTCAAGGAACTCAATTTTCTTCTAAATTCTTTTTACCGATTCACAAAATGAAGCAACCAGTGATTTATTTTATTTCATTGGGTTTCGTACATTACAAACTGTTAAAAGTGATATAAATTTGTAAATAAAAACAAAAAACTTCAAATTATTTTACACTTCTGCTTTATTTGTGATCAGACCTCGTATATTTGTAGCAGACAAACATAGTTCGGTTAAGCTGCTGAGTAGTGGCATGGCTCTCATGTGGTAATATTACTTTCCATTCCACTTGTTTCTCTTCGCTTGTCGGTGCTGTGTTTTACTGCTATCGAAGGCACATATTCTGGGTACGACTCACAGCAGTCTCCTTGCTGTTCCATAAGGATTGCTCATTTTTAGCCCTTTTATTCGCCTCCTATCTTACTTCGTGGCTCTCATTTCCTTCACACACAACTTCTGCATTTTGTTACTATAATCTCCTTTTTTTTTTTGTTTTCACTCAAGCTCTCAGACATTTATCCTTAACCATTTTCATCCCTTTCTGTTTCTTCTGATTTATTCCATTTTTACAGTTTCTTCGACCTTGTGTTTAATACAAAATATATCGAGTCTTTTTGAGTTTATTGACAATTTGTACAGTAGAAGCCACAATTAGCTTACTGGCGTCAATGAATTTCTGTCCGTATATCCTAAACTTATTGTCCGATTTGGACGTTATTAAACTTTAGTGAATTTCGTGGAAGTCGGCAAAGGAAAGGCCGCACATTTCTGAAGCGGATGAAGCAACTTAACCCTTTAAAGAAGAAGCGCAGACTGTTTTATTTAAAGACCCAGTCCGTACCGCGCTGTAAACACTTTTCATCTCGGTTATAAAAACCAATCAGTTTATGGTGTAAGTGGCACAAGTCGCTGTTTGTTGTGAGATAAATAAAAAAAAAACACATAAATACGGTGTGGGCAGAGCGCACAGTTGTTGAATGTTAAACTGGTGGTGTATCACGTAGCCAGTAGGCTTCAGAAGATTAACCTGCGCGCGTGTTCCGTGAAACCATATGACAATTTGAAAGTGAATAACTCGTTTGTGAAGTTTATGTACCACTTAGTACGTCACGCAGTACTGTATTTTCAGTCTTGTTTTACAAGGACTAGTATTACACTGTAGGCTACGTCACAGTGCATACTTTAACTTCATGCTAACACAGCACATAGTGCGACCGTCCAAGGTATGTGAGACAAAAGCAACATCTCATTTACATACCTGAAATTTTGTGTGGTAATACACCATCTGAATATATGCAGATTTTAAGGCAGTTTTGTGTTTAATGTAGAACAACTTCAAGGTGGATGTTTGAAACATAAATTATTGTTGCTGAGTTTCTTCACTGACGAACCGCAGGGACTGAAGGTTTGATAAATTAATGGCCAATTTCAATATAAAACTTTCGTCTGCATGTCGATAACAACAAAAAATATAATTACCGTGCAAACCTGGAGACCGTTTACTTAAGGTTTAATTTATCCTAAAATATTTTAAATAATAATAATCTTACTTTTCGTTGGATTTTTAATTGTAAAATTACTAGTTTTCAGTTCCCACTAACTGGGCAGTATTAAAGATTTTTTTTATCGTGATGTATTGAAAGAAATTTCTTTGTACCAATTCATTGTAATAAATTATAATCGTTTTATAATTTATAAAAAATAGAACGAAAATTTAATTAGGTGAAAGTAACATTTTTTTTGGCAAAACGTTTTAGAAATTTCTTACAATATTCTGTGTTTGGAATGTACCAGCATTCCCATATAAAACAATGAACATTGTTTCTTGACGGATAATATAGATATAAATTAACTCAGTGCAGGGCCTAGATCAAGCGAAGAACTTCGAATATCACAATTCAGTTTATGACTCATAATTCTGATACTGCTTCTTTACAAGCTTGACCTATTTTATTTCCAAGTCCTTCCCATTGAGAAGGCGTCAAAGAGACGGCATGAGGGGCTTACTTTACCGTACAAAATGGGCAATATAATAACCGGACTGTGGTTCCTCGCCTTTTGTAGCGTCTGCTTTAGTAAGAGGCATTGTATCCAGCAGTAAAGTTGATACAGCGCCGCTCGGTGTCAGTTTGCTGAAGAATCAAAGGATGGTTCATCCGGCGCCACGAACGAAACGTCTATGTGTTGCTTGTCAACAAACTCTCTCTCTCTCTCTCTCTCACACGATAACTTTACACTCGCAACAGATGTCTCTGCAAACCAAACACCAGCACCATAATGCTGCGTTAGTGTTGACGTCAAAATAGTGTCCTTTTTATGGTGTCCTCATAATGCCGTGGTCATAAATAACGCTGTCTTCTCCCTTCATTAATTAGTATTTGTACGTGAACTGCCAGATAGATCTGAAAGAACAGGCCACTCGAAAGGCTTAGGCGTAGAAGGAAAGGTCAAAATAATATTGATTTACAAGAAATGGGATGTAATAATGTGGACTGGCTCAGGATGATGATGATGATGATAATAATAATATATTTAACTGCAAATTGCTTGTCGCCCGGTGGCAGTGGTTATAATGCATGTACATAAATAAGGAATAAGGATCTATGTAATAAATTTAAGTCGGGAGGGCTACAAGAGAAGCATGCAGTAGCAACCTGGAGTCTTGGGAACCATCTCAGCATTCGCGTTTAGACACTGAGAAACCAAGAAAAACCTGTGCCGAGGTGGCCGGTCGCAGGACCTTCCGGATACTGACTTCTAGCCAGCAGTCCGGCTGCCGTGGACAGGCAAGGGACTTTGCGTTTCGTACAAGGAAGGGAATATCTTGTTATGGAGAGCGAATCTTAAAGGACTCTACTCAATCGAGTTACTGATATGCTAATATTAGTAGAGGTTGTGCGTGACTTCAGGCTTTCTCCGCGAAGTAAATGAGATCGGGACTCTTCTGGGATATTGCGCAGCGTATGGCGGTAATTTATTGACCGACGTTTCGGGACAACCTATCATTTCCATCTTCAGGGTCAATAGATCTATGATGTCTTGACCCTTGAAGATGAAACCGATAGATTTTGCTGAAACGTCGGTAAGGGATTACCACCATACGCTCTATAACATCCCAGAAGAATGCAGATCTCATCTAGTAAGAGGTTACTTTTTCCTTCCTCGACACTCACATTGGAGAAGTTAATTTAGCGGTGTAGAAGTTATTGTTACTATTTCGTATGTAAGACGTTCGGTTTAAGATATCTGTTTGGAGGACTTCTATCGCGAACTGAGATATTTCGGAGTATTTCTGGCAGTGAGAATACATGCTGGGAGTTTGTATTAGACCAATAATCGTTTAATTACTTCACATACTTGACAATTCTTCTTTAATTTTATGTCTGACTTTCTGTACAAAATAACCTGTGCAATAGAAAAAGGTTCGTTCATTAAGTTAAGAAACGGAGAATTGAATTTTATTAAAGTTTTTGGCATGACTAATATACACGATGCTCCAGTAATTGGATCTGTTCCCACACTCAGGTGGTCATACAAGTAAACAGGCATATTATTCTTTCCGACATCAGTGTTAGGGGGAAAGGGCTAATGTGAGTGTAGAGTCTCGTGTTTGTGTTCAGTGAGCATGTAACTAGCAGCGTTAGTCTCGGTACAAAAGAAATACTCTCATACAGCTGAAACCCTGTTCGTTTAAATATACCACATCATTGGAAGCGTTAGAGCTGTATTGTGCTAAGAGAAAAGTCTTAGAACTGCCGCTACAGCCACTGACGGCTTGGGACTGCCCATTTCAGTGACGTGAATGCGGATTTATTTTCAGCATAGTCAGCGATTCCGCCCGTACTAGCTCGGGGTCCGAAGAGCATGTCAGACGCTCTAATTTTGGAATGAAACAGCCTAATCGTGAAAGTTGCCACCCGTTCACAGCTGCTGTCGAGGGTAAGATGGAATGGAGATTTTCTTCCGCCCATTTTTTTTTCATGGTTTATTGCTTAAGTGTATGGACAACATAACGTTACTGCTTAATACTTATACAGTATAAACCAGCTAAATGCACATATCCTAAATTAATATTTTAAGTTCTAATTTTTTATGTCTCCTACGAGTTACGAATCCGAGGGTTCATCTTCAGGAAGATGGAAGTATACACAGTTATGGTCTGTTATGTTATACGTGCATCAGTATAAGCAGTCCTGTAGGTAGAAGAGTGTGTTCGATTCTTGTACCTACTAGACTGTTTATACTGATGCATGTAAAACGTACCGTACCATAACTGTGTACAAATCTTCTTCCTGAAGATGAACCCTCAGGTTAGAAACATGTAGAAGAAATAAAAAATTGATAATTAAAATATTAAATTAGGAAATGTGCATTTCTTTGGTTTATATTGTATAATTATGTTACAAGGAAAACAAAAAATTTACTTAATACTCACTCATGCTAACACATACCGTTTATCAAAGTTTCTACGCTTCTCCTCCTTCTCTACTGCTGCTACAACAACAACAACAACTACTACTACTACTACTACTAATACTACTACTACTTTTAGGCCTTTTCTTTTGTCTCTTATGCTAATTTATAGCCTTTCTTGAACTGGCTTATTATCTATTAAAATCTCTCTTTAGATACAATTTCCCATGTCTGTAATTTTCTTATAGTTACCAGCTTCAGCATTCGTTGCATCACCATTTAACTCTTAATGTACTTAGACGTCAAGAAAATCTTTCAGGTCAATCATCAATAATTCAATTTGTGTTTTTACACACACTTTTCTCCTTTGAATTACAAGTGGAAGGTGCTAGTGAGCTATGAATGAAAAGGCAAAGGTCAATGAATTTAACTTAGAGGTAACAGTTGACGAAATAAAAAAAAATTAATACTTATTTTGTGATACAATGTCTTAAAAATCACCAAAAGCTGGGGAAATTCTTTTCCTGTATCTTGTTTTCCCTCACAGTTGCTTTTATACTTGCAATGCAAAACAACATACAGATTTTGCTGTATGTGGAGAAATATAGCCATCACAGTAACGGAAATTGGCCTGCAATTTATATTCACCGAAGGGGTGAGGGGGGTTTACAAAAATGAACCCGGTGTCCTTTCTTCCATTCATTTTGTTTCTGAGGAAGATATGGTATTTCTTTCACTACTGACTAAGAATAAGCATGAGACATTAATTCAGTGGATGCTCGACAGAGTGGTGCTGACATTTTCAATAGAGGATGTTCTTTGCACTTTGTCAAATGCAGCCCGTTGTGTGTAGTTTAGTACAGACGGAGCATTACTCTTTGCCGTCTCCGAGTTACGTGTTTGTAAATCCTATGTGCGCCCACCGAGTGTCTTATTTATTTTGCTCAGCTTCGCAGTTATTACGCTGCTGCACAGGGATCGTATACGGCTTGTCTTTTGTGACGCATCTTTTGCTCTGAATCGTCATATGTGCACTGGATTTCAAATAATTCCTGTTGTGTATAGAAAATAAAATCGTAAAGTTCTACCTTACACGAAAAGCAGTTTGGAGTAGAAATAACACACATACTCCTTCAGGACCATGAGTTGCATTTGGGACTTGATGTTTTTTATGTTATCGGCGGTGTAGTTATGTCAGTACATAGGAACGTAACATTTGTTTTCATACTTCACAGTATAGCAACAAACAGCACATTCGAAATGGCACTTTTAAAGAAGCAAAAAAGCCCCATCTATTCGTCATGTCCTGAGCCAGATTACGTTTCAGATCCGTTTAAAGTTTTTTTTTATCTGCCCTCCTTTTTCTTGTCTCATAAAGATTTAGCTAAAATAGTTCATGTACTGTTTGCTTGGTCATGCGTGCTACGAACAGTGCCTATCTGAAATTTTGTTTTGAACTCCGTTTTAGACAAAATAGAAATTTACTGAACTCGTTTCACTGCCTACCTTTTCGCTCTGCTGTTACTTGATATCCCTTTAGCTCACTCTTTTTCTCAATTCGAACACAAAACACCCTGTATACCAAACGCCCTGTATAGCCGCTACTCTATCACCGCTACTGTATCCATTTCTTTCCGTAGCCTTTTCGTTCTACTTTTCGTTCTTTCTTTTTGTCTTTCTGTAATTACTTATTTCTTCCTTCCATCAGGTTTCGGCAAGAAGTCTTCGAGATGTGTGTGCGTGCGTACTTGTGTTTATGAGAGAGAGAGAGAGAGAGAGAGTGAGTGAGTGAGTGAAAGAAAGAGAGAAAGAGAGAAAGAAAGAGTGAATGAATGAATTTGCTTTCTCTAAAGAACTTATAAAGCCTAAATTAATATTGAATATATTATTTAAGTAAATGTGTGTTACGAAATGGCTGCAGATATTGTCGCCAAATATCTGAGCCGTTAACTAAACCACATACTACTTTAACATTCGAGTATTTTATTCAGAAAGTTGTAAATATTTTATTTGTAACAGTGACTCTCTATCAAGTCTACAAAATTAAGGAGCCCGAGGACTATATACCATTGCCAGGATCCTTGAAATTGTTTGTTGGATACGTTCCATGTCTGTGGCAGAGCCTCTTCAGACTTATCGGGCCGGCGGGCCGAACGGGGTGCTCGGCATAAATCTTAGAGAAGTATATGGAAATCTGTCTTCAGATGCTGTGTGTCACTGAAACAATAACATGCTTAACTTATAATACGGAAGTGACTCCCTGTTGACAGGCTAATAGTCACTTACATGATTAAGAAAATATCTGGCGGTCATGGAGGTTTCCTTTCCGTGCTAACAAGAGCCCACCAATGTACTGTTTCTTGAGCCGAGTGAATCCAATCCACACCTTGTGTTGTGTGTCGTGTCTTGAAGGCTGATTTTATATTATGGTCAGTCTACTTCCTCCTCTTCCTCTTCCCCTTCCTTCTACTACTGCCACTACTACTACTACCACTACTGCTCTGCTTCTGCTATTACTGCTACTACTACTACTACTACTACTACTGCTGCTTCTGCTATTACTGCTTCTGCTGCTGCTACAACAACAACAACTACTACTACTACTGCTTCTGCTGCTGCTGCTGCTACTACTACCACCACCACTATCACCACTACTACCAATAATACCGCCACTATTCTGTCATGACAACCCAATTTGGGCTCGAACCTCGCTTTCTGCACCTGGATTTCTCATATGAACTTTTCTGTTTAGGGTCTTCAACTGATGATCTGTATTCATTTTTCTATACTTTTCACACGTTTCTTGGTGTACATGGTAGAATAATATTAAAAGGGATCTTCAGGAATGGGGATAGGGGTATGGACTGGATTGATTTGGCTCAGAATAGGGACAGGTGGAGTGCTGTTGTGAATGCGGTAATGGAACTGTAGGTTTCACAAAATGAGGAGAATTTCTTGACTAACTGAGGACCTACTAGCTTCTCAGTAAGAATCCTGCTCCATAGAGTTGTTACGGCTTTCTTTTTCTTTGCATTTCAGCACGATACGTTTTCGCAGCAAATTGTAATTTGAGTCGCCCTGGAATCTGAGCGCACTAGCAGAAAGAGAACTGGAGCTTAGAGAGATAAGTCTTTTAGAAGTGAAACTTACAGAGCGAATTAAACTTTCCATTAGAAAGGCTTAGTTTTTACATTCGTAGTTTTCGTCATACCAATGTTTACCCGCCGCCCTGAGGCGCATCCATCTGCAGCCCTCTCTTTTAGGTAGAAAACGAGGATTTAGCCAGGAGGAGAGAGAGAAATTTTTCTCTTCCAGTGTGATATAATAAAAGAGGAATTAGCTTTCGCGTAATATAGAACAAACTGAGGGCTACAAGAATATGAGGCAATAAAAATGTACGTACCTAGACGTTTTAACATCCTGGAATGAGACGTACTGCTGTATTTACGTAGAATTCAGAGGGCGTAAAATATCTCCACTGTATCTTGTTTGTGGTTAGCATAAAAGGTAACACGACCTTACGGTTGACGGGAAATGTGGGTATTTTGAAGTTACCAGGAGTAAATATGCCATGTTTTGTTGGTAACGGTGTAAACAAACCTGGCACCCTAAAATTAGATTTCCTCTACCCTTCCTTACATATAAAGTATTCGGAAATCTGTGAATGACTAGTGCAGACGTTAATTAACCTTGCTCATTCTGCCGTCTGATTCACGTGGCTTTCACCCACTTATCAAGTGGGAAATAATGTACCAACGTAACCAACATGTAGGTGGCCGTCCGGTGCACCGAACGGCCACCTACAGGTGTAATGATACCAGATGCTGTATAATACAATTTGACCTCCTGATGATGAGCACATAGTGCTCGAAACATGTAGAGGCATATAATAAACTTATTATAAAAGAAGAATTTGTGCATTAAGTTGGTTAATTACTAAGATTAAATCATGTCATTTCTGTTTCATGAGATGCTCATTGTAAGTTTGTAGGTAGTTGCATCCTGTCGGTCTGTTGCAAGTAATTCACCGTACACTTATCTCAGTATTTAACCAACTTGATGCACAAAATTTGTTTCACAATAAGTTTTATTTCATGCCTCTACATGTTTCGAGCACATGTGCTCATCACCTATAGGTGTGATGACACCAGAGGCTGTGTAATGCAATTTTGACCTCCTGATGATAAGCACATATGCTCGAAATATGTAGAGGCATGAAATAAAACTGATTGTGAAACAAATTTTGTGCATCAAGTTGGTTAAATACTGAGATAAATATACTGAGATGCACGGTCAACAAAACGTCAAAATCACCGTACACATTTGCAATAGATCAAATCGTGTCTTTTGTTGTAAGTCGTACACCGTGTAGACTTGTTTATGTGTTGGTCCTAACCTTGTGTTGTGAGCAATGTACCATGTAGTTGTGTAGGTGCTTTTGTGTTGAAGGCACTTCTTCTACTGGTTAGTGACACCATTTGGTTTGATATTGGCACCACGCTGTTCTCTAGATTGTTAAATCGGTATAATTTATGCATAGAAATTATATATTCTGGCCCCACATATTAGAGCGTATATGCACTATGAATCTCTTCTTCATCAGTTCTGTGCACACGTTTCCCCACTGTGGTAGCTCTTTATGCCGTCAGGCACATCTGTAGTTCACAGCCTGGTTTTCTTCAGTGAATTGCGTAATTAGTCATTCAATTTCGTAGGTCCGGTTTCTGTTCTTTTATCCTCAGTATTTTTCATAACCAAGAATTCACTCAAGAAAGGTAACTCTCGTGTATATTTAATAAAGCGTATCTTTTTAGTTTTCTTTGGTGGTCTTCCGTATTTATTCCTTTCTCATGTCATTAATGTCGATTATTTTACCAGTGCCAAGGAAAATATTAATTTAGCCCATTTATGAAATTATTATTATTATTATTTTTAATGTCATTATTTACGGACTTCCGTCTTGAATAATGCAAGGTGACTGTCTAAGAACTGACCACTTTATGTTAAAATGCCACACTTTCGGCAGCGTCATGCGGCTCCCTCGTGCACTTCACATCCGGTGTTTAATATCTTGGTCTCTTCTTCTCCTGAATGAAAACATTTAACTTCTTACAAACCTTAGTATTGTATCCCATTCGAACCCGAGCTGTGAGGACTGAACGGTCGGCTCTAACGTAACGACTTCGTGAGTGGTTCGGACAGCACAGATAATGATTGTAATCGGCGAACTGTGAACTGGGAAAGAAGTTGGAGATATATCGTACTATGACGACGTTCGCCGTACGGAACTGAGAAAATCCATGTAAAGCCTTCATCGGTATAGTCGGTGTTTTGGCAAAGTCTGAAACGACCACCAGCCGAATTCGCGTAAGAAGGGTTATGGTTTGAGCCAGCTGGCTTAGTTTAATCATTTACAGTCATGTACAATTTGAAGCTATATTGTGTAGGGAATTGGAAGTTTCTTTGATAAATACGTATAGTTTTATTGCTTTGACAGAGAGACAGAAAAATAAAAAAAAAATAATTTAATAGAGAGGAAAAATTAATAAAAAATAGATAGGTATGTAGGAAGGTCGGTAGATACAGGCAGACAGATAAACAGACCTACAAGTAGACACCCAACTTCCATTACAGCTATATTGCGTGATCTGTGTTTTAATTAAATTTTCATTTTCCCTTAAAATCGTTGATCTGGGACACCGGGTACCTTACTAAGTGAAGTAAAAAGGTAAAACAGTCCCGTTACAGGCCTGGAGTGGCCCAGAGGGTTCCAGGAACTTGGGGTTCCCAGATTGCATGACAACGGCACAGGATGGTGGTAAGGTTGTCGGCCTTACGCACCGGCCGCCTTTACCCCCAGGAAATATTCCTGGTACTCATTTCTGTTAGAGGCTGAGTCGAACCCAGGGCCATGGTGCGATCGGAAGGATTTTATGTCAATGAAAGATTCCAGTAACACAATCTGGAATCGAACCAGCGACCTTCCGATTTGTAGCACAGTACCTTAACCACTGTGTTACCGCGGTCCCCACTAAATGAACTCTGTGTCCATTTTCTTTAGTGTGACCGTATTTCTGTAGAGTGACCTTTGTTCGGGCCGTGAGTGTAAGTTGCGTGTGACGTGTGAAGATTGCTAGTGAGGTTTATTGCTAGAACATGAGCGAAGCGCACGGTTCTGACTTCATGCAAAGGCTGTTCGGTTTGTGGCTATGTTGTTCAGCAGGCCTACTGTTTACTGCACACGACTTACAGAGGGGTGTGTTGAGACGAACGTACAATTGCTGATAACATTTTCTCTCTGGACTCCTTTATGGAAAACAAATTACAAACAGGCCTTCTGAATAGTTCCGATTTGGTACGCAAAATTTCAGCATTCCCCGAATCTGCTGTCTCTCTCTTCCCCTCTACCATTTAAAGCATTCTTGCTATTAACTGCATTGTACTTAGTTATATATATATATATATATATATATATATAAAACCCCCTCTACAGGTTAGCCAACCTAACTAAACGCATGCCATACAGTACACTCGAAGACTCTGATAGACAAGGGGTGGACCGGTCATAACATATCCGAAAACATCAGCCACATAAAACGGTAAGACAAGATACTGTTTCATCCATTATGATTTTATCAATGACTATAATATAAAACTATTAGACGTTTAGGTGTGTATGCCTAAAAAGATATCGACACTAACTTCTCTGTTATTATGAATTACAGACATGCTGTCACAACACCATTATCACCATATATATAACGCAAATAAGTAACTTTAGCAGAACTTTGAGGCTCCCTGATGATGGTTGAAAAATAGCAACCGAAACATGTTGGAG
>Ga0131853_10008205_pt1 | contig 19009 bp, 21 predicted proteins | sample TergutLab28metaG_FD_92764 | JGI IMG/M metagenome (GOLD analysis project Ga0131853, IMG submission 92764) | Labiotermes labralis P1 segment gut microbial communities from Petit-Saut dam, French Guiana - Lab288 P1 (version 2) (version 2) | ecosystem: Host-associated > Arthropoda: Insects >...
CGGCGCACATACAACGAAACTTCCTTTTGCGCTCTTTGCAAAAGGTTAGTTGAGTTAATGCAAGCCTTAGCCGCCATTGGCTTCGCCAAAGGCGAAGGCTTAGGGCGGTTTAGGCAGGTGCTACCATGCACTTGTCGGCAAAAAAGCATTTCGCCTTCGGCGAAATGTAGGGCAAGGACGTTGTCTACAAGCTGAGGGCGGCCAATCGGCCGCCCTTTTTTGCGGGTCTGGCCTTATGAAAGCGCAAACGCTCCATGAGCCAACCCGCCGGTCAGAAAGCAATCTTTACCGCAGATACCCCATTCCTACTCCCCCAACATCACATCCGCCGCAACCTCGGCAAACAATCGCGCCGCGGTCAAAGCCTCCTGCAAAGTATTGGCACAAGTCCCAATCTCTACCAACACCGCCCCCGGCGCAAGGTGCGCATTAAACCGCTCCTCTCGGAGCGACATAGGCCGCGCCAGCGTGGGGTACTGTGCCACCATTGCCGCCTGTAACCGAAGCGCGAACCCCAAATTCCCCCGCCAATGCGGATGATACAGTCCCGCATGGTCAGTCCCCACTACCAGCATTACCTGCGCACTATCCATCCCCGGGATATCCGCCATCGTGCGGATATATTGCCCGGAGGCATTGAGGATAGCGTCCCGATGGATATCGAAGATGATTTGAATCTCGGGATATCGCCCTAAGTAATACTGCGCCGTCGCCATAGAGCGTCCGTAAGACCCCCGAAACGAAGGATAATCATGGAACTCCTGACTGTGAATTACACGGATGTCCCGCGCCTCAAATACCGCCGCCACCTCACGTCCCACACGGGTGATGTTGAGGTTTTTATCCGTGGTGCGGTAATTGTCTATGTTGTCGTACCAGTCGAATCCGTCCGGCTCGAAAGATTCCGTTCCGTGCGTGTGGAGTATCAGCACCGTGGGCTGACCGCCCGCCGCGGGGTCAAAACGCAAGGGCTCGGCGAGCATCGCGGCGATGTCAACTTCATATGTAGTACGATTCCGCAAATATACCCCGGCGGCGGAGGGTGTGCGGGTGTCGCCGCGGAATGTCAGCGTCGGCCGTTGGTCGGCGTAGCCGGGGTGGTAGATGGGCAGCGTTTCGGCAGGCACTTCCGGCAACGGTTCCGGTTCGGCGGTATCCGTATCTTCCCCCGTATAGCGCACCTCATACAAAGGCGCGTCCAGCACGGTCTCCATGCCCTCCGCCGTGGACGTGAGCAGGGAGGACTGGCGGAGCACCGCTGCCTCCACCAACCCCTCGTCTCCCATCGCCGACCTGATGAGGCTCTCCACCACCGCATCTGCCCCCAGGGCGGCCAACCCTTGGAACAGCAAAGCAAGCGCGGCAATCAGCGCAATGCGTTTCAATAATTTCATCTGATGCCCCCTCTCTTTTGTGTATATGGCAAGTATATGTGAAATCGAGGGCGAAATTACGCAAACTGTCGGGACGACCCGCTCTCTTCCGCCCGTGTGTTACATCTTAATCCTACATTGGCTCCGCCCGGCCGGCTGGGCGCAACCAACGTAACAACAAAAAAAGCCGGCGCAACCCGCGCCGGCCCCAAAAAATTCCAAAAAACCTCTTCCCTTTCCAATCCCGATATGATATAATCCCAACATCCGACATAGGGTACCTAAGTCGGTAGCCGATAAAAAAATCAAGCGGTGGCTCTGAGCAGTAGCAGCTCTCAGGGTCATACAAGGTGACGAAACCACCCCGCATGCGTGACCGTAGAACGGCCCCACCGCATCAGTCAGTATAGCACATTCCCGCTAGAATGACAAGCATGTCGGCCGTGAGACCGAAACGTAGTCGCAGCATAGGGTTAGTTTACCTGTGCTGTGATTTTTGTTTCTAGTCGGTGTGCGGTGGGGCAAGGCCTGTCTTGATTTTGAAAGGATGTGCGTATTATGGAAAAAACCCGGCACGAAGAACCCCGACTTCTAAAAATTGACTATGTGGGAAAATCCAGATACCTCTACCACGAATTTGGCGACATAACCGACAAACTGGACGATATGTTAAAACGTTATAATGCACTCAATGAGCTTTTGCGTGAGGGCCTCACCCAAGCGGCGGCAGAGCAGGTGTTGCTCAAGCAAATCGTGCAGCAAGCGCAGAAAACCTTAATGGAAGCAGACGATATGTAAGAAAGGGGCGGCCGGTGGCCGCCCCTTTGCTTCGCAAAAGAATTTATGCTATAATACCCCCAAACAATCAAAGGGGCTGATAACCGTGTGCAACAACTGCGCAGAGACAAGCAAATACTGGGACGCATTTGAAGAAATCTTGGCGGACTACACAGGAGACCGCTCCCAACTCATCCCGCTGCTCCAAAAACTGCAAGACGTCTACGGCTACTTGCCAAAGGACGTCATCGCCCGCCTGTCCGAGCGGACGGGGATTTTCGTCTCCCAAATCATGGGCGTGGCGACGTTTTATGCGCAGTTTCGGCTGGAGCCTGTGGGGAAACACGTCGTCAAAATCTGCTTCGGTACCGCCTGTCACGTCATCGGCGCGGAGAACATCGCCGACGCCATCTGTCGGGAGCTCGGCATCGAGCTCGGCGGCACGACGGAGGACAGGCTGTTTACGGTTGAATCCGTGGCCTGCATCGGCTGCTGTTCGCTCGCGCCCGTGATTACCATCGGCGAAGAGACCCACGGACGGCTTACGCCCGATACCGCACGGGCAGCGATTCGGGCCTTTCGGGAAAGGGCGGTGACGGCATGAAAAAGATTATCATCGGTCTCGGCTCCTGCGGCATCGCCGCGGGAGGGCTGAAAGTAAAAGAGACCCTGCAACACCTCGCAGACGATGCAAACCTCGGCATCACCGTGGGCGAGACGGGCTGCATGGGCATGTGCTACGCCGAGCCTATGGTCGAGGTTGTAGACGATGGCGGTCAAAGCACCATCTACGGCGGCGTGGACGAAGCGCGCGCGGCGGAGATTTTTAATCACCACGTCATCGGCGGCACACCGTTGACCGAGGCGGCGGCAGACGCCGACTTTCTCGCCCGCCAAGTGCGCATCGTGCTGGAGCGTTGCGGCGCAATCGACCCCGAATCCATCGACGATGCGCTGGGCATGGACGCCTATGTCGGCCTCGAAAAAGCCCTCAAGACCATGACGCCGCAAGCAGTCATCGATGAAGTGACGGCCTCCGGCATCAAAGGCCGAGGCGGCGCGGGTTTCCCCACAGGCCTCAAGTGGAAGTTTGCGGCGGGGTACGAAGCCGAGCAAAAATACATCATCTGCAACGCCGACGAGGGTGACCCCGGGGCGTTCATGGACAGGAGTATTTTGGAGGGCGACCCGCACAGCGTGATCGAGGGGCTCATCATCGGCGGCTACGCCATCGGGGCGACGAAGGGCTACATCTACGCCCGTGCGGAGTATCCCATCGCCATCCGTCGGCTGAAAATCGCCATCGAACAGGCGGAAGCACGGGGCTTTTTGGGCGAGAACATCTTCGGATCCGGCTTTGATTTCCGTCTCACCATCAAAGAGGGCGCGGGAGCTTTCGTCTGCGGCGAGGAGACGGCACTCATCGAGTCCATCGAGGGCAGCCGCGGGATGCCGCGCATCCGTCCGCCTTTCCCCGCCGAGCGGGGGCTGTTTGATAAACCGTCGAACATCAACAACGTAGAGACGCTGGCCAACATCGGCTGGATTATCCGCAAAGGCGCGGACGCGTTTGCGGCACTCGGTACGGACGAGAGCAACGGCACCAAAGTTTTCGCCCTTGCCGGGAAAGTCAATCGCGGCGGGCTGGTGGAGATTCCCATCGGCATGACCATACGGGAAGTTGTGGACGATATCGGCGGCGGCACGAAAGGCGGCAAGGCACTCAAAGCTGTCCAAATGGGCGGCCCCTCCGGCGGCTGTATTCCGGCAGAGCTGATGGACACCGTCATCGACTACAAGCCTCTCGCCGAGACGGGCGCAATCATGGGCTCGGGCGGCATGATTGTCATGGACGAGGACAACTGCATGGTGGATATCGCGCGATATTTCCTCCAGTTCACGCAGTCCGAATCCTGCGGTAAATGCACCTTCTGCAAAATCGGCACCAAGCGGATGCTGGAGACGCTGGAACGCATCACACAGGGTGAGGGTGCGGACGGCGACGTGGAAAAATTGGAAAAACTCGCCGACCAAATCAAGACAAACGCCCTCTGCGGCCTCGGCCAGACGGCACCGAACCCGGTACTGACCACGATTCAATACTTCCGAGACGAGTACGACGCCCACATTCGGGACAAAAAATGTCCCACCAAGCAATGCAAGGCCCTGATTCGCTTCGATATCCTGCCGGACAAGTGCGTTGGCTGTACAATCTGCGCCAAGAAATGTCCGGTCCATGCGATATCGGGCAAGGTGAAAGAACTACACGTAATCGACCACGACACATGCACCAAGTGCGGGATTTGCAAAGACGTCTGCAAATTCGATGCCGTGGTCGTAGAATAGGGGGGTGGCCGATATGTTGCACATCAGAATTAACGGAAAACCTTGTCAGGCCGCACCGGGGCAGACGGTGTTGGAAGCTTGCCGGGACAACGGCGTATTCATCCCCACGCTCTGCCATGACCCGCGGCTCGTTCCTTTCGGCTCCTGCATGATTTGCCGCGTGGAGATTGAGGGCCAGCGCGGCGTGCCGCTCGCCTGCGGTACGACTGTGGCGGAGGGCATGGTGATTGTTACGGAATCCGAGGCCATCCGAGAGGCCCGTAAGACTTGCCTCGAACTCCTCGCCTCCCAGCATTACGGCGATTGCACCGCCCCCTGCGTGATGGAGTGCCCGGCGCACATGGACGCGCAGGGCTACATCAACCTCATCGCACAAGGCCGCTATGCCGATGCCGTGCGGCTGATGAAGGAGACCAACCCCCTCCCCGTTGTCTGCGGACGGATTTGCACGCGTCCCTGCGAGAAAAAATGCCGCCGCAACGCCTACGAGGGGCCGCTCGGCATCGCCTACCTCAAACGCTTCGCGGCAGACATCGACCTCGCCAAAGACACGCCTTATGTGCCTGAGATAAAACCCGCCACGGGCAAAAAGGCCGCCATCATCGGCGCGGGCCCTGCGGGATTGTCGGCGGCGTGGTTCCTCGCCCAACTCGGCCATGCGGTGACCATCTTCGAGCGGCAGGCACACCCCGGCGGGATGCTCCGCTACGGCATCCCGTCTTATCGGATGCCCCGTGAGACCTTGGACGCGGAGATTGCGATCATTGAATCCCTCGGCGTGGAGATTCATTACGGCGTGGACTTCGGCAAGGATATCACTATGGGGAGCCTCAAGCAGGCCGGCTTCGATTCCATCCTGCTCGCGCCCGGTTCCCAAGTCGGGTACCCCTTGGGTGTCGCCGGGGAGGACGATTGTCCGAACGTACTGCGAGGCGTGGACTTCCTCGGTGCCGTCACCCGTGGCGAGCAACCCGATTTCACAGGCAAGCGCATCGCCGTAGTCGGCGGCGGCAATACCGCCATGGATTGCGCCAGAACGTCTCTGCGATTGGGAACGGCGCACGTCGAACTCATCTACCGCCGCACGGTGGCGGAGATGCCCGCCGACGATATGGAAATCGAAGAATCCCGGCACGAGGGCGTGGTGTTCTCCGTGCTGACGAATCCCGTGGGCGTGTCGCAGGACGGCGGCACGGTGTCCCTCACGCTGACCAAGATGGAACTTGGTGAGCCGGACGCGTCCGGCAGACGGCGGCCGCAGGCGATTGCGGGGTCGGAGCATGTGGTGGAGTTCGACTACGTCATCTCCGCCATCGGGCAGACGCAGGACCTCAGTTTCGTCGGCCCCGATTGCGCCGTGGAGACCGACCGTTGGGACTGCCTGAAAGCGGACGCGCATACCATGATGACTAACATCGACGGCATCTTCGCCGCAGGGGACGCCGTATCCGGTCCGCAGACGGCGATCCTCGCCATCGCGGGCGGCAAACGCGCGGCCTTGGCGATGGACAAGTATATGCTGGGCGAACGGCGCGATGAGGACATCGCGTCCTACAATCACGTGCGCGGTGCAAACGAAGACCTCCCCCCTGAGGCTTTCGGTGAGCGGGACGAAATCGCCAAGACACCCATGCCCATGCTGACGGAAGCCCAGCGGCAGCACAATTTTGAGGAGGTCGAGCTCGGCTTCACGGAGGAGCAGGCGAAGCGCGAAGCCGCCCGCTGTCTCTCCTGCGGGTGTGCGGATGTGGACGAGTGTAAGCTACGTCAGTTTGCAACGGTCTACGGTGCGGACCAATTCGCCCTCGCCGGGGCGCAGACGACGCATGGAATTGACGAGAGCCATGCCTATATTGTGCGCGACCGCAACAAGTGCATCCTCTGTGGCCGCTGTGTGCGGATATGTATCGCCACCGGGGCGGGTGTGCTCGGATTTGTCGGTCGTGGGTTTGACACCACGGTGGAGCCGTCCTTCTCCGTGCCGTTTGGAGAGGAGACGCATTGCACCGATTGCGGCTTATGTGTGTCTACGTGTCCTGTCGGCGCGCTGGTGCCGAAGGAGGGCGTTGTGTTGCCGACCACGGCGTATTTGGATGTGGACGGTGTGCGGGTGACGAGTATTGCGGATGCGGTGGCACAGACAAGCAAGAAATAACAGCGACAGAGCCCCGCCCCGAAAAGGGGCGGGGCTTAGTTTGTTATTAGGTTGGCTTCGCCCACTCCGGCGGACGAGCCACACAAAACCCACGGGCGACCGAGGATGGCCGCTCCTATAGCCCCCCACCCCCAAAGACAAACAAAAAACCGCCCCTCTCGGGACGGTTTCTCAACTTACGCAATCGCGGCCTTCGCCTTATCACAAAGCACCGTGAACGCCGCCGGGTCATGAATCGCCATCTCAGACAGCATCTTTCGGTTCATCTCAATGCCCGTCTTTTTCAGGCCGTGCATAAAGCGGGAATAGTTCATGTTGTTCTGCTTACACGCCGCGCTGATGCGGGTGATCCACAGTCTGCGGAAATCACGCTTTTTCAGCTTACGGCCGATGTAGGCGTAGCGCAGGGACTTCATCACCTGCTGGTTGGCCATTTTAAAGTGGCGGCTTTTGTTGCCCCAGTAACCTTTGGCCTGCTTTAATATTCTTCTTCTTCTCGCGCGGGTTGCCGCTACGTTTTTTACTCTTGCCATTTTTTTGGAAACCTCCTGCTAATCTTCTCGTTTGCGGGCGGCCAATGGCCGCCCCTACAGTTTCTCATTTGTAGGGAATCATGCGCTTGATGGCCGCTTCGTTGGTCACGTCGGCATAGGCACCTTTGCGGAGGTTCCGCTTGCGCTTGGTGGATTTTTTGGTCAGGATGTGGCTGGTGAAAGCGTGGGCACGTTTTACTTTGCCGCTCTTGGTGAGCTTGAACCGCTTTTTGGCACCGCTGTGGGTCTTCATCTTAGGCATTCTCTGTGGCTCCTTCCGTGGTTGCTTGTTCTTCTGCAGCTGTCTCCGCCGCGGGGGCGGGTTTTGCTTTTTCGGGCTTTTGTGCTCTGGGGGATAAGAACATGGACATGTTCCGGCCTTCCAGTTTCGGGTTTTTGTCCAGCACCGCAATCTCCTCACAGGCGGCGGCGTACCGCTCCAAAACGCCTCGCCCGATCTCCGTGTGCGCCATCTGGCGGCCGCGGAATCGGACGGTCACTTTGAGCCTGTCGCCCTCTTTGAGGAACTTGTGTCCGTTGCGCAGTTTGACGTTAAAGTCGTTGGTGTCGATGACGGGAGACATGCGAATCTCCTTAATCTCCACCACGTGCTGATTGCGCTTGGCCTCTTTTTCCCGCTTGGACTGCTCAAACTTGTACTTGCCGTAGTCCATGACCTTGCAGACCGGGGGCTTCGCGCCGGGTGAGATTTTGACCAAGTCCAAGTCTTTCTCATAGGCGATATCCAAGGCCGCTTGGGTCGGCATAACGCCCAGCTGTTCACCGTCTTCGGCGATCAACCGCACCTCTTTGTCCCGGATATCCTCATTGATTTGATGCGCCAGTTTGCTAATAGCAAACCCCCCTTTCTAGGCTATACAACGCAAAATACGAATGCACAATCGGCATCCGCACACAAAATACCCCTATTGACAGGGCACTCTATTGACCGGGTCGCCAATGCGGCCGGTGAGGACGGGGATGCCGTTCCTGCTTTGTTTTGCTTGGATAGTATAACAGGTGCGCAGGGTCTTGTCAAGTGCGAATAAAACCAGTATACTACCCTGTAGGGGGCGGCGTCCCCGACGCCCCGTCGCATTAAACTCGCAAGGTATAACAGCGGGGCGTCGGGGACGCCGCCCCCTACAACATTAAAAGACCAAAACGTTTACCAAACCGAAATCGGGGGTATATTGACCAATGACGAATCATTCCACCAAATTTGACAGACTAAAATCACACCTGCGGGGCAAAGACGCTGTCGTATTCGGCCTGTTTCTGCTCTATGCCGCCCTCGTGTTCAGCCCCTTTCTCGCAGGGCAGCACCGTGTGCATGACAGCTACCTGATGGAGCTGTACGGCAGCTATGACTTCATGATTGAGAGCTTGTTCAATATCGGGCGGCTCTTCTCCGCGCTCTTCTTCCAAATTCTGTATTTTCTAAACCCGCCTTTCACTTGGGTGATGCGCATCTCTGTCGCCGTGTCGTTGGTGTTTCTGGCATTGTCTGCGTATATCGTCTTCTGCCTCCTGCGCCGATATGCACCGTCTACCGCGAAGCGGAACGGCTATATCTTGGCGGCCTTGGGCAGTTTGATGGTGTTCTTCAACATCTTCATTTTGGAGACGGTGTTGTTTTTAGAGACCTCCGTCATGTCATTCGGCATCCTGCTCACCGTCGTGGCGGCTGCCCGCTTCCTGCGGGGCGGGGTGAAGAACTATTTGCTCAGTTTGCTCTGTTTGATTATCAGCGTATTTTGTTATCTGCCCGGGACAATCTTCTTCCCGCCGCTGGTCGTACTGTTCTTGGGCGCAAAGCATCAAACGGAACTGCGGCCGCTCCTGCGCAAAATCGGCCTCGCCATCCTCGTATTCGCGGGCGCGATGCTCGTCCAGTTCGCCTTTCTGACGCTGATTTCGGACGATGTACGCTTCGCGGGCGATGTGTTACTGACAGAAAACGTCCGCCAATCCGGCATCTTCTTTGCTCGGTTCATGTTAAACCAGCTCGGATTTTTGCCCCGCCTTGTGTTTTTCGCTTTCCTTCTGGGGTTCTTCTGCATTCTGGCCGTGACTTGTCATAAGCGGAAGAATTACAAGGCATTGGTACTGGCACTCTTGCCGACCGTTGCCGTATTTGCCGCCCTGTTTGCGGTGTACCTGCCCGTGGCGACGGATAACTGGTACATCATGCCCCGCACGGCGATTGCAATTGCGAGCATCGGCGGCCTGATGATACTCGGCATCGTGCTCTGTGCCGAAAAAATAGGGAAACCCGTGCTCCTCATAGCCGTCCTCTTCACCCTGCTCATCTCCCAGCGGCAAATCGACATCCAGCAGAACACTTACGCAAACAATCGGCTGGACATGCAGGAACTAAACCACATCGTAGAGACCATACGTGCCTACGAGGCATACCACGACATACGGGTTGAGCAGATTTTCTTCACCTACGACACGCCGCGCAGCTGGTTCCGTGAGGGCATCACAGACTACAGCGACCTCACCATCCGTGTCTGGCAGATTCCGTGGATGCCGAGACCGCTGCTGCAGCCGTATTTAGGGCGTGACCTTACCATCTTCCCCATGCACATGGTCATGACAGACGAGGAAATTGAAGAAGTCGCCGCCCGGCGGGAATACCATTGGTTCACGAACGGCACCTTCGTCTTTGACGAAGAGACGGTCTATATTTTCTTCCGTTAGGAGATGTTCCCATGCAACAACGATTAACAGACTACGCCCGCCTCATCGTCGAGGTCGGCGCAAACGTTCAAGCGGGGCAGACGGTGCTCGTCGCCGCCTCTGTCGATTCCGCCTGCTTTGCTCGCCTCATCGCCGAAAAAGCCTACGACGCGGGCGCACGGGAGGTCGTTACCCGCTTCTACGACGAACAGCTCAAGCGGATGCACTTCCTCCGCGCCGATGCCGCCGTGTTCGATGAGGTCGCCCGCTGGGTGCCGGAGTTTTACAACGAATACGCCGAAAAAGGGGCGGCTCTGATTAGCATCACCGCCGCCGACCCGGAGCTTTTGCTCGGCGTAGACCCCGACCGCATCCAGCGCAGTAACATCTCCACAGGCACGGCACTCAAAGGCTTCTACGACAAGCAGATGTCAAACGCGTTCCCGTGGACAATCGCCGCCATTCCCTCGGAAGCTTGGGCGAAAAAAGTTTTCCCCGACCTCCCGCCCGCCGAGGCCGTAGAGCGTCTGTGGGATGCAATTTTTACCGCCGTCCACGTAGGCGCGGGTGACCCCGTTGTCGTCTGGCGGGAGAAAATCAAAACGATGGACACCCGTGCGGCCGCACTCAACGCTCACCGCTTCCAAAAGCTCCGCTACAAAAACAGCCTCGGCACGGATTTGACACTCACCCTGCCGGAGGAGCACCTGTGGACCGCCTGCGGCGAAGAAGCCGGGACGGGGCAAGTCTTCGTCGCCAACATGCCCACGGAGGAAATCTTCGTTCTGCCGGACAAGCGGGGGACGGAGGGCGTGGTCTGCGCGAGTATGCCGCTCTCGCTCAACGGCAATCTCGTGGAGGACATCAAGCTCACCTTCGAGGGCGGGAAAATCGTCAAAGCCGAGGCGTCCAAGGGGCTGGAACACTTGGAAAAAGAGTTGGACATCGACGAGGGCGCGCGCTATCTCGGCGAAATTGCACTTGTCCCATACCGCTCGCCGATTTCTGAGATGGGCATCCTCTTTTACAACACCCTCTTCGACGAAAACGCCTCCTGCCACCTCGCCTTCGGTAAGGCCTACCCCAAATTCCGCGACATGGCCGAGCGCACGGAGGAAGAACTCCTCGTCCGCGGCATGAATGATTCGCTCGTGCATGTAGACTTCATGATAGGCACGGCAGATTTGGAGATTACAGGCATGACAGAGGACGGCCGAGAGGTCGCCGTATTCCGGGACGGGAACTTTGCGGAGGGGTTTGGGGTGTGATGGTGAAATTGTAGGGGCGGCCACACGGGGACGCCCTGTTCTATGCCCTTCGTAGGAGGGGTCGCTGTCCTCAGCGGCCCGTGGGGGGCGTTTAGGGGGCGGCGTCCCCGCCGCCCCGCAGGGGTGCGTTTTGCCTTAATTGAAACGACAGGCGGCCGAGGTCGGCCGCCCCTGCATTTTGTTCTTGCATCCCGCCCGTGTTTATGCTACAATATCCACAAGCTGGAAAAACCAATAAAATAATACGATGGTGCCAGGCAAGCGGGAACTTCCTGGCATCACAGGGTGCACAAACCACCCCATGCGTGACCCTCACGGGCCCCATCGCAGTCCTTAGTATATCACATCCCCGCAAACAGGACAAGAGGGCCGCTTCGTAGAGGACTTTCACTAACCGTGTCACAGTATGGGTGTATTTACCCGTGCTGTGTTTTTTCAGCCCTGCGATGGGGTCTGGACTCATTTGCGGAAAGGAGGAGTTGTCGTGCAAGAGCAGGTCATAACCGATGCAATGGCGAGGATTGATTTTTTGCTGCAGGAAATCGAAGATATCATGGACGAAACACAAGAGCACAACCACATATTTTTCTCCCAAATTATTGGCCTAAAGCGTTCTTTGAAATCCCTCAAACGTGAACTGCCGGATGCCGAACGGGCCAAACATTCTGCATCGTAAGGGCGTACAATTCCCCTCCATGAAGGGGGGCCGCCGCAGGCGGCGGGGTGGTGCCCTTGAACCTTGCGTAGGGGGCGCCGCCCTCGACGCCCCGTGGTATCGCGGTTTGGGTGCGGGACGCCGGAGACAACGTCCCCTACAACACGGACACACAGAAAGGAACACGTATGTCAGAAACGAAACATCAATGCGGCGGATGCGGGGGCTGCGGGGCGAAGCAGGAACCGCAGGCAGACCCCAAACTTGGGGCGCATCCTTTGAGCCAGATTAAAACTGTCATCGGTATCACCGGCGGCAAGGGCGGGACGGGGAAGAGCCTTGTAACGGGACTTTTGGCGGCGGAACTTACCAAGAAAGGCTTGCAAGTCGGCATTTTTGACGCCGATATTTTAGCTCCCGCCATACCTCAAATGTTCGACTTGCCTCAAGGCGTTACCCGCGGGGAGGCGGGCTTATACCCTGCCTTGTCTGCGGGAGGTGTGAAGGTGATGAGCATTCGCCTACTCCTCGAAGACGAGGCGGAGTGCGTGACTTGGCACAGCGCGGCGATGGCGGGGATTGTGCAGCAGCTCTGGGATAATGTAATCTGGGATTCGCTTGACTGTCTGCTCATCGACCTGCCGCCCGGTACGGGTGATGTATCGCTGGTGGCATTTGAGCGGCTGCCGATTGACGGATTGGTGATAGTTTCCGCGCCGCAGGTGCTTGTGAATCAGGCGGCGGAGCGCACCGTGCGTCTTGCCGCGGAGAAAACCGTGCCGATTTTGGGTTGCGTGGAAAATTTCCACGGCCTGTTCGGCGGCGACGCGGCGGACGCATTGGCGGGGCGGTATGGATTCCCCGTCACCGACCGCTTGGCGTTTGACCCGATGCTGACGGACGCGGCGGATGAGGGCGGGCTTGAGGCCTTGGGGTCTGTGTATTTGCCGGAGACGGTTGCGGCGATTGCGGGGCTGTGATGTTGGTGTGCGGACGAGATGACCTCGCCCCTGCGACGAACCGCCGACGTAAATGCAGGGGCGCACAATGTGCGCCGCACGTTTCCCACACCACAAAACCATATCATCAGGGATGCGGACGGCCAATGGCCGCCCCTACAACAAGCATTTTCCGCATGGAGACCGCTAGTGTAATATCAAACCACAGGCGATCACAGTTCGCCCCTACAAACAAGGAGGAATCACCGCATGTTACTTTCACTCAACTACTACTTCACCCACCTCGACGCATTTCCGTTCCCTGATTGGTTTTCCGGGATGGAGCGGGCCTCGGAGATTTTGGCGAAGACCAAGCCTTTCCTTAAAACGCTCCTCGTCGAACCGAACGTGCAGGAGAATCACGCCACGATGAAAGGCGCGGCTCCGCATCTCTACGGCAACTACTACATCGGCGAGGGGACTGTGCTCTACAACAACGTGACCATCATCGGCCCCGTATATATCGGCAAAAATGTGGAGATTATGCCCGGTGCCACGATTCGGCCGGGGACTATCATCGGCGATAATTGCAATGTCGGCCACGGGAGCGAGATTAAGAACAGCGTGCTCTTCGGCGGTGCCAAGGTGGCGAGCCTTGCTTTCGTGGGAGATACCGTGCTCGGAAAAAGCGCGCGGGTCGGCTCCGGGGTGATTACGGCCAATCGGAAGTTTGACCAGTCCAACGCCACGCTCACGCTGGACGGCGAACGGCACGACCTCGGCACGGATTTCTTCGGCTGCATCGTGGGCGACAGCTCCCGTCTCGGCGCAAACAGCGTCACTCAGCCGGGTACGCACATCGGGCCGCATACGTGGGTGTTCCCATTGACGGGCGTGCGCGGATTTGTGCCAAGGGAGAAGCGCGTGTTTGCGGAGCAGAGAGTGTGTATGACGGAGAATGAAGTGATTGCGTTGAAGCCGTAAAAAATAGGCCGCCGTTTGGCGGCCTATCAGGCAATATAAAATTCTTGGACGGCGCAGCGCAAGCTGCGCCGTCTTTTATCTGTCCGAACCTCCGATTTTGATACAAAGCCAAAAGATAATAAACATAGGAGCAAAGAAAATGATTGCCCCTAAAGCTTGCAGTATCAGATTGCCGATTAACCCGGGGAAGAATTGGGAAATACTATCATCAACAATAATCATTATTTGCGCTCCTCTAAACCATTCTTATATGCAATATAATAACCGTCTTTTAGATTGTTGTCAATGTTGTATGTCGTCTTTAAGATAGGTTTATAGGAGGCTTTAAGAAATGCCTATGGAGAGAGAACCTTTATGTGTCGCAATTAGAACAGCACGCAAAGCAAAAGGATTGACACAAGAGCAATTAGCTGAAATACTTGATATTACGCCCAATCACATGGGACAAATAGAAACAGGAACCAGATTGCCATCGCTGAAAGTGCTGTATCACCTTGCGAAAACGCTTAATTTTTCCATAGATGATGCCTTTTTCCCCGAAAATGGTAGTGGCATGGAGTTGCGCCGCAAGCTTGAGCGTCGTTTGCGGGAATGCAATGAAAGCGAACTGCACATCATCTATGCAACTGTGGACGCATTAGTTGCCCAGTCCGACAAAACCACAAACAAATAAAACGGGCGGCATTGTTTTCATATGAGATATGAAGTGCTGAAATACAATAGAATCAGAGATTTGCGGAATGATAAAAAGTTCAGCCAGATGTTGGTTGCACAGTATTTGAACATTGCGCAAAACACGCTTTCTCAATATGAACTCGGTGAACGCAATATTCCGAATGACGTTTTAGTGCGTTTGGCCATGTTCTATGATACCAGCATTGATTATTTGCTGGGCTTAACAGATGAGCCTGTTCCTTATCCTCGTAAGCGTATAAAATAAACATTAGACCGAAAGGCTCCTTTTCCAAAGGAGCCTTTCGTATAGAAAAACGGTGCCGCATCATTGCGACACCGTTTCTTTATCTACTGCCCTGCCTGCATCTTCAAATACGCATTGATAAACCCGTCAATCTCCCCGTCCATCACCGCGTTAATATTCCCGTTCTCAAAGTTCGTCCGATGGTCTTTTGCCAGCGTGTAGGGCATGAATACATAGCTCCGTATCTGACTGCCCCATTCGATGGCGCGTTGTTCGCCTTTGATATCCTCGATTTTCTCCAACTGTTCCCGTTCCTTGATTTCCACCAAGCGGCTGCGGAGCATACGCATGGCCGTGTCTCGGTTCTGGTGCTGGCTGCGCTCTGTTTGGCAGGTGACTACTACTTTCGTGGGCAGGTGCGTAATCCGAATTGCGCTCTCGGTCTTGTTGACGTGCTGACCGCCCGCGCCGGAGGAGCGGAACGTGTCTACGCGCAAATCTTCGGGGCGGATGTCAATCTCCACCGTATCATCCAAGTCCGGCATGACCTCCACGGCGGCGAAAGACGTGTGCCGACGGCCGGATGAGTCAAAGGGGCTGATGCGCACGAGCCGATGAATACCGCTCTCGCTCTTGAGATACCCGTAGGCGTTGAGGCCCTCAATGGAAATCGTCGCGCTCTTGATGCCCGCCTCTTCGCCGTCTTGGTAGTCTAAGAGGCTCACGGTATACCCGTGCCGTTCGGCCCAGCGGGTGAACATGCGGTAGAGCATCTGCGCCCAGTCTTGCGCTTCCGTGCCGCCCGCGCCCGCGTGGAGGGAGAGAATGGCACTCTGGCTGTCGTACTCCCCGGCGAGCAGAGTCGAGAGCCGTATCTCCTCCAAGGCTTTCTCCACGGCGGCGTACTCGGCGGACAGTTCGGGGAGCAGACTTTCATCCGCCTCCTCGATTGCCATCTCGCAGAGTGTGGCCATGTCCTGCCAACGTGCGTAGAGCTTGTCGTAGGTCTCGCATTTTTGCTTGAGTTGCTTGACGCGTTGGAGAACTTTCTGAGAGTTCTTTAAATCGTCCCAGAACCCGTCTGCTGTGGTCTCTGCTTCCAAGGTCTCCAACTCACGCCGGACGGCGTCGAGCTTGAGGGCTTGGCCGAGATCGATGAGGCCGGGTTCGAGGGCGGCGATTTTTAGTTTAAATTCGTCGAATTGCAGCATGGGGTTACACTCTCAACAGATTGTTTTTTGTTTAGGGTTGTAGGGGCGGCCATTGGCCGTCCGCACGTCCCGTATAGATGCAATGGTTGGAAATAAGCGGACGGCCAATGCCGTCCCTACGCTTCCGTATCCCGCACATAAATATGTTTGATATTCGCATCCCGCGTCTGGCGCACGTCGATTTCAAAGCGGGGGATGGACTTAATCAGCGGTGTGAGCTTTTGAAATCCGTAGTTTCTCGCGTCGAAGTCCGGCTGTTTCTTCAGGAGCAGGTTACCGAGTTCGCCGAGGAACGCATAGCCCTCGTGGTCGGCGATGTCTGCGATGGTGTCGGCAATGAGTTGGGTGGGGTCGAGTGCTTTTCCGGTTGGAGCCTCGAATATCTTCTCCTCTTTCGGGGTCTTGCCCGACTTTTTGGGGGCGATGTCGCAGCCCTTGCCCAGACTGCGCTGATGGTCACGGATGACCTCAATGTAGATGAACTTGTCACAGGCCACGATAAAGGCATTCGGCGTCTTGCGCTCGCCGATGCCGATGACTTTCTGCCCCGCTTCCCGCAATCGGATGGCGAGACGTGTGAAGTCGGAGTCAGACGAGATGAGGACAAACCCGTCCGTCTTGTCGCTGTAGAGGATGTCCATAGCGTCAATAATCATCGCCGAGTCCGTAGAGTTTTTGCCTGTGGTGTAGCCGTATTGCTGCACGGGGGTAATGGCGTGTTCCAAGAGCGCGGGCTTCCAGCCGCCGACGTTGGGGCTGGTCCAGTCGCCGTAGATGCGTTTGATGGTGGGCGTGCCGTAGATGGCAATCTCCTCCATCACGCCGCGGATGCAGCTGTGGGGGACGTTATCGGCATCGATGAGCACCGCGAGGTGTAGATTGTTGAGGTCGGTCGGTTTTCCTATCATTGATTTTTCTCGCTCTCGTTTAATAGTGTCAGTATAGCATATTTTTCCTGTAGATACAACGCTAAATGTAGGGGCGGGGTCATCCCGCCCGCCACCTCTACTCATGTCCGGGCATTTTGCGGGCGTTGCAGGGCTGCGCTTGTTCAGCCCGCTCTTGTTGTTACTGCGTTGGGCGTGCCTATCGGCGGCCATTGGGTACCGGAGAAATATTTGGGGCGCGGACGGCCACAGGCCGCCCCTGCAAAACAACAAAAAATTTTTCTCGCAAAAACCACCCAACCTGTGATATACTATCACGTAGGGGCCGATTCCGCATCGGCCCACATGTGAAATCAACGGGTTGATGTGGGTATCGGCCCATACTCAAAGGGGGAATCTGTATGGACGGCATTATTATTTTTTGGGCGATGTTATTGGTGGCTTTTGTGGTGATTGAGCTCGCCACGTCAGGCCTCACTTCGATTTGGTTTGCAATCGGAGCCGCCGGGGCTTTAATCAGCGCGGCGGTGACAGCTCCGCCCCGGATTGATTTGCTCTGGCTTCAGGTGCTGATTTTCTTGGCTGTTTCGGGTGTCGCATTGTACCTCACCCGTCCGCTGGTCAAGAAGTACGTCTCGTCCAAGGAAGTACCCACTAACGCCAATCGGGTCTTGGAGATGGTCGGGTTAGTCAAAGAGACTATCCACAACATAGATGGCAAAGGCGCGGTCTACGTGGGCAACAAGCTCTGGACGGCGCGGAGCGAAGACGGCACACCGATTCAAAAGGGTACGCAAGTGGACATCCTGCGCATTGAGGGTGTCAAACTCATTGTCCGGCCTCACGAGGCGGAAACCGACACAGGTTCTGATTCGTAACACACATAATTTTTGAAGGAGGAACAGGAACATGGATCTAAATCTAAATTGGGGGTTCATTGCGGTAGTCGCTATCATTCTGATAGCCTTAATTGTCTTTATCAGATGTTTCCGCATTGTCCAGCAGGCACGGGCGTTTGTCATTGAACGACTGGGTGCGTACCACGCTACTTGGAGTACGGGGCTACGCATAAAAATTCCAATCATCGACCGTGTGGCAAGGGTGGTTTCGCTCAAGGAGCAGATTCTCGACAACCCGCCCCGCTCTGTGATTACAAAAGAGGGTGTCTCTATCGAAGTTGACTCCTTCGTGTACTTTGAAGTCACAGACCCGAAGCTCTACACCTACGGCGTGGAGAATCCCATCATGGCACTGGGCAGTCTGACGGCTACGACTTTGCGTAACATCGTCGGCGAGATGGAGCTCGACCAGACCCTCACCAGCCGGGATTATATCAACGGCAAACTCCGCACCATCTTGGATGAAGCAACCGACCCGTGGGGCATCAAGGTCACCCGTGTTGAAATCAAGAGCATCGACCCGCCGCGTGACGTGCAGGAATCGATGGAAAAAGAAATGCGTGCCGAGCGTGAGAAGCGGCAGAACATCCTCCGTGCCGAGGGTGAGAAGCAATCCGCCATCTTGGTCGCACAGGGCGAGAAAGAATCCGCCATTTTGCGCGCCGAGGCCGAGAAGCAGACCGCAGTTTTGAGAGCCCAAGGTGAGGCCGAGGCCATCCTGGCCGTGCAGACCGCCACGGCGGACGGTATTCGTAAGATTAACGAGTCTCTGCCGAGCGATAAGGTCATCCAAATCCGTGCGCTGGAGGCATTCGCCGCCGCGGCGAACGGACGGGCGACGAAGATTATCATCCCGTCTGAGATTCAAGGGCTGGCGGGGCTGGCCGCAGGCTTGCAAGAGGTTTTGACAAGCCCGGAGCTGCCTGCGCCGAAGGCAAAGTAATACAATCATAGATGCAAAAACCGACCGGGGCAACCCGGTCGGCTTTTTTGTGCGGTTGGCCCCAGGGCGTTTCTTCAAAACAACCCCTACATATCATCCGTCTCTATCAAAATTTCCTGCGCCCGTTGCACAAGTTGCCTGAGCAGTAACTGTTCCCCTGCCGCTTGGCCGAGGGCGCGGCGCAGAAGCCCGATCAGCGCGTCTTGCCGTTCGAGCATATCGTCTAACTTGTCCGTTACAACTGCCATTTCCTGATGAAAATATTGGTACTTTCTTTCAAAATCTTGTTCCATGCGCGGCACATCCTTTCCGTATGCACACGCTCACTCCCGGCCCTGCCTGCCGGTCACAAATAGAAAAAAGCATGGGCTTTAACACCCATGCTGCGCCTGTGGTATCGCAATTATAACCTCGTACTTGCCACAGTAACACGAGA
>Ga0131853_10008208_pt1 | contig 19006 bp, 9 predicted proteins | sample TergutLab28metaG_FD_92764 | JGI IMG/M metagenome (GOLD analysis project Ga0131853, IMG submission 92764) | Labiotermes labralis P1 segment gut microbial communities from Petit-Saut dam, French Guiana - Lab288 P1 (version 2) (version 2) | ecosystem: Host-associated > Arthropoda: Insects >...
ATCTACTGCTCAACATGTTTCAGACGTTAATACGTCCATCTTCAGGAGCTTGCGACTACTTGTTGCGTTGTGTAGGCTGACTTGAGGCGTGTTGGTGTTATGTAGCGGGATTGTCTGTTGGTGGTGTGGTATCCGAGTGTAGGCTGAACCACTATTCCTGAAGCTCCTGAAGATGGACGTATTAACGGCTGAAACATGTTGAGCAGTAGATAATAAAGCAAGTGTCATCTAGTTGGTCTACCTTTTTTCAAATATCAAGATGATGCACGGTCCAATACGCATAAGATCCGTGATTAGATATTTTTTCCAATATTCTATATGCTAGTCTTTTACACGGCACCCTTTATGCGTTTTTTTTTGCTGATTTCGGCGACATTTGTTACAAGACGCAGATATACTTGGCAAAGTATTAAGAATGAACAGGCCTGTTGAACAGATTTTTTTTTCGGACTCTGTGACCTATTCTACGCCTTATGGGGGATGCACAACTGGGATAGATTGTAATGTTGCAGCGTTGACAATTTCAGGTAACACTGAATCACTTCGCTTTACCGAGGTCATATACGACTATGACCGAAGACACGATTATAGATATGCTCTTTTTGTGTAATATGTGCAGTCTCAGTACATGTGTAATGGACAACATGTGCAGTGAATATAAGTCTCTGAAACCTGCACCAATAGGGAAGGCTAGACGCGGTTTTCAGCCTCTTGTATCTGATTTGAAAGCATTCCGCAGTGAGCAGCGTTCCGGAAGGAAAGAGGAAAAATACACCCTCCGTTCTTACGAATGTGGACGGATTTCATGCAGTGCTGTCAGATGAACAAATGCAAACCGGTTACAAAAAGAGTAATTCTCGGGGGCCCCACACCTTTCCTCATATATTTAAAGGCGTGGCTCAAAACAAAAGTAAAGTATGTCAATAACTGTCCAACAAGATGCAACTATACACAGTTTATTTTACCTGTGAACTCTACACGTTTCGGGTGGTTTCTCCAGCCATCATCAGGAGCACATATAACTGTAGACCGCAGTCTCAACTCCTCCACTATAGCGACAGGTAGTAACAGCAGTTGAGCATTACCAGATACTGTAGATACAGTTATTTGTGTTCCTGATGAAGGGTGGAGAAACCACCCGAAATATGTAGAGCAGTTCACAGGTAAAATAAACAGTGTATAGTTGCATCTTGTTGGACAGTTATTGACATAGAATTTTAACATAAAAAAAGGTAAAGTAATATTTACAGAAATCAGTTATGATTTCCTGCTTATAATTCTCCATGCAAGACCTTAGGGTTTTTTTTTTAGTTGTAAAATTGAAGCTTCGCGTTATCAGTATGTTTGTAATTGTTGACATGGGGACAGTATTCACATGCAATTTGTAGGCATTTTATGATCTAACTGCGTATGAAATTTCGGTAGTCTACCTCATATAGGCCGTGATTTATTAACTTCAATCCGAAACCTAAGGTTAGAATTAAGAACGACGGCCACGTTTCTATGTGTTCTGGAAATAATTGCTGTGACAAATGTTTGATTTTTGGGTCTGTTAGCACGCAGAATTTAGGAAGTTGCGTACTACCGATATGGTGCAGCCTGCATTGTATTCTGGAGGTCTCGTTATTCAAGCAATGGTCCGAAAACTGGCTATCCTGAATGAGGTTTTCCTGATGTCCCCTATTTGCTCCAGACATGCCGGTATGAGTTCTGGGCATTACCTCTTCCTTTCACATCCTTTCTAATACTTGGTCAGTGACCGCGCTGCAGTTCCACTGTATACCATGTTGAGCTAGTGCGAGCGTTGTTAAATGAACCATAAATAAATGGGTGAACCGTGGCCTGTGCTGCTTTGTTTGGTATCACTTACGTTAGAAAATTACAGTAGGCTGTACAACGATAGAAGTGACTGCTGTTGACATGGTGTTCAAATCGAGTTTAATTAAATTTCGCTTGTTTTAGTAATTAATCAGCATATGATGAAAAGTAGTGTTTAACTTTTTAAGTCGTTACTGTTACGTTTTGAAGCTGAGATTAGAACGGACTAAAACTGCGTATGAAATAAAGTGAAATGCCAACTTGATGCAACTAGGTAATTTTATTGATGTATTTTTAGCTCGACATGTTTCGGGTACATACGCCCATCATCAGGAGCATTGGATGTTGAGTTACAGCATATGGTTTTCTGCACCGAGTTTTTGGATGGGTGGTGGTCTTGAGAGCCGCTGTTTACGGTGCGGATGGTGCCGCGCGACTCGCACGGCACCATCCGCACCGTACACACGACCTACGCAACGGCTCTCAAGACCACCACCCATCCAAAAACTCGGTGCAGAAAACCGTATGCTGTAACTCAACATCCAATGCTCCTGATGATGGGCGTATGTGCCCGAAACATGTCGAGCTAAAAATACATCAATAAAGTTACCTAGTTGCTTCAAGTTGGCATTTCACTTTATTTCATCAGGAAGATGCATGGTCAAACAACCCAAACTACGTACTTGTTTACGTACAAAATAGCAGAAAAGCCCAACCTCATGATAGAGGATTATAAATAACACACTTTTTCCGAGAAGGGTGCTAAATATGTTACCGTTTTAGGCCCCGACATGGAGGCCTATGTATTGAATCCCTACACATCCCATTGAACTGCAAAGTACATCTTATTTGTCATAAGAACTTCACGTTATGACTGCAGATTATTCTTAAACTCTCCGCTAAGCAGTGTGGGAACGAGCCGTTGAGTGATCTAACTCGAAGGTAATAGGGATTGAGGTCATATAAAGTAATGACCTTAATTTTGAAATATTGTAGTACTTTAAGAACTTACCTATTATTGCGGCTACATACTGGGGCAGCGTCTTCCCTCCTTTCAGAATGACGGTGGTAGATGCTCCTATGCTGTATATTACATTTTCAGATTTATCCATTGCACCTGTCTTCAGGTTTTGGCCAAGCACTGCACTGTACGGCAGCACACACAAGTGTAATGTAAGGTACCTTTATGAAGTAAGAGAAAATAAATCCTTAGTTAAGGCATTAGTGTACTATAAAGTTCGCGTTTTGCAACTGGCTGATACAGTCGACATAAATTAAAGTATTACCTGTAAGTTCTCCACCAAGGATTTCGTGAGAGAATTATGTTGTCAGTGCTCTTATATTTATAATGGCTGTTTGTATCTATGGGACATTGCACGTTTCTTCTCCAACAGTTTATTACATAGTAGGAGAATTAAAGTTGCCTCGAACCGCTTTTGGCGTGTGTCTACGGATTTTGTGTTTGTTTCTCATCTAGTGGGGTTTAACTCTCATTGTTTTGTGAAAAAAAAAAATGAGCCAAATACCCTGTTGAACCGATAAATTATATGATTATCTTCACTGTTTTCTCATGAGAGTATACACCTTTTATTGCCGTCTTCAGGCCTATGACACCTTGTTGCAGTCCGGCTGGTGTTTACCAAAGTGTCGGAGGAGCTTATGTCTGTTTGTGCGCTTCCCTGAATAGGAAGGGGTTGTGCGTCTGCAGAACGTTGCTACCCACCTGATGTTATGCTACAGAGCTGTGCCGTGACACAGGCGACCATAATTTTAGCCTTCGCCGCTGGTAGAAAGTAAAAAACGTACATACACAGCGATTCACCATTTGTGTCTTAACATCAGGATTTCATTCCTGAGGTCATTCGAAGTCAGAATGCCATTTAAACGTATGCGATCGTCGTAGGTCAAGCAGTGTTAATGTCTCCGTCAGTGCGTGTTGGTATGAATTGCTCTGGAGGATCGTCCTTTAGGCGCCAACCATTTCTGCTAAACTAAATTCCGCACGTGTTAGAAGATATGTGTTTGTACTTCGAAACATGACAGTGCCCCTCGATACTTGGCCGTGCAGTGGAAACGCACAATGACCGTCGTTTCCTTCCCTGCTACGTGGATTGGTCGTGGTAGTCCGCAGCAATGGGCAACTGTACTCCAAACTTCAACTACTAGATTTTATCTATGAGGAGCATGAAAGATCTGGCGTGAAAGGAAAAAGTGGAAACACGAAGTGGTTTGCTGCGTGTCACATCTCAGACGCAGTAACCCGTATAGAAAAGAATTCCGGTAAAGTGATGCTGTACGCTTGATTCACAGGCATTCGAAGATATGCACTGGGGCTGAGAGTATGGCATTTCTTATTAGGAATGACCGCAGGAATAATTTCTAAAACTGGTACGTCAAGTCATGAGTTGCTCTGTATAATAGGCCTATATTTTGTTTCCTCTTATAATCCATATTTTACTGCCATTTTCAGGGTTAGATATAGTCATTTGTCAGAAAGGAGAGTCAGGTGTACTGTGATTGGCTGCCTTCCTTGTCTCTAACCAAACTGTATCTTTACCATGTTTTTTTATATGTAACTCTAACCTAACCATTCATCCGTGAAGATAAAAGCAGCATGTTCCTCCGAAACGTTGGTGTGCGCCTTCGTCATCACACGATATCAAAATCATGTTGTATATGAAAAGCCGCCTGAAGTGAGGTTAAAAAAAATGTAGATAATGTAGAGATGACATGAACATTTGACTTGGACTCTATTGCAGTATGTTACCTTGGGTCATGTGCACATAGCTTTAATGTCCAACGCTTCGTAGACTGTGCCTGCCTGCATCTTAGGCATTGAAATGATAGGTAATACAACGGCCCGTTGCTGACTTGTACGTCTTCAGTCCGGCATGCTTTTTGCCTACAGTCTTCGGTTTGCGCCTGGAAATTGCCCCGGGAGGAAGAGAGGGGGGATAGAATTGATTATACAAGGGCTTATTGTTTCATTTGTATTTCATGCAAAATGCCTCCGTAATGACGCTGTTTTAATTGAAAATTTACATAGCGACGATTCAGACAAGGAGCTTCATTCTGTACGGTGGACTGGGAAAGAATAGACCATACCCTACCTCAGAGGACTGTTTCTCGGATTGCCGGTAATTGCCGAGGAAAAACCCCCGTCTACTAAAATTGGTCAAAGTGTCTGTTGTTCAGGCTGTGTTTTTAGGGCTCTTCCCTATTGTAAATAAAGTACTGACCTATTGTCTGCGAATGAAATTAACCCATTTATTTATTTCTTTATTTAACAAACTTTCTCAGTATCTCAGATTGCGTAACGTGTAATTGCGGGATGGCGACTAGCAAACGACTTCGAAGGAGGTGGTCGTAACCTATTTTGAGATTTGTCCTGCCATTTGTCTGGAGGAAGTGAAGAACACGTCGATACACTATGATCAGGATGGTCGGTCGGTATCCTGGCTTAGAAACGAACCGGGCACCAAGCGACTACAAGTCAGAAACGGTACCATTTTAGCCACTATAATTGGTTGCTTGACTTTGTACTTTATATGGGTATGACACAGTATTAAAACGACTGGTTTACAGCTTTCTAGCATAGAACCTTCGCAGATACATGATATTTTTTTTTTTGCCCAGCTGTAAATTGTTCCTTCTTTGTGATGGGATGAAGCATATAGAAGCATCATCAATCACTTTTTAATATTGAAAAGAAAAACATAGCTGGGAGTTTTTCCCTCCGGTAGGGCAGTGAGTTTAGCTCGCAGTCGCTTTATATAAAAACCTTAAAGTCGGCAGATTAACGTCGGTACGCTGTAACTGCGTAGTGTGAGAGCACGCCACTTTCGTAAAAAAAATTGTCACATGCAGGAATACAGGTCCAAAGTTTGATTCATGTTTAGGCGCGTTATCAAGCCTAAGGAGCGTGTTAGATTCCTCCGTCCTTCGCACGAATGAAGCAGCCCGAGAACCGCGAGAAGGATTGTCACTAAAATTTGTTGACACATTCCACTGTCGGTGACGCGAGACATAAATAAATAAACGACTCTGCCTTCCTGCGCGGATCTCGAGCATAAGCAGTGAAATACGCGTATACGTTGGAGTGAATGGACACGTACATATGGAACAAAAGCTGTAGAAAAAAATACACATATATTATATGTCTAATATATCGTTCTTAAGTTTTGCAGTTTTGGATTTGACTAAACGCGAGTTTTTACTTTCTATGCTCACTAAGTGACTTGTATGACATTTTACCTGTTTATTTATCGTAACATTTTTTTTTGCCTCTGCTCGTTGTGTAGCAATTCCCATTTTAATGACAAAACACTAGTGTTGTTACAAGAATTTGTATAGATGAGAGGTATTTCACCTGGTGATGTCTGTTTCTACCGAAACCTGCTGCAAAATACATGATGCAGAGACTCATGTATCGTTGTGTTTCACGAGAGCGTAGAGTGGAACAATTCGGTATTTTTCACTATGTCGGTAAGGTGCGCTATTCCGAATCATGGAGAGTTACTATTGTCGGAATACGATGTACCTTATGTTTGAGTATGTGCGCTGACAGTTTTGAAGACATCCCTCCAAACTGGAGGTTGGTTATACTCCAGGAAAGAAATAATGTTATTTTTTAAAATTCGGATATCATACTGAAGAATAACAATTCAAATGCCAAAACAGAACTCCTATACAGCTAGTGTTACTTGGTTAAATACAGCGAGGACTATAAATAATCACCAGTGAAATATAGCAGTGCATCTCAGGCATCTTTCTTTTATTAAATAGAATTAATTAAGCGTTCCATTTTAAATAGTTTCATCTTCATGTATCTTCATTGTTTATTCTTTATTTGTAGCGCGTATCTGTCCTCGCTCGGAGGTTAAATGTGGCTCAGTTTGAGGCTAGTCAGTTGCAACGTCAGGTATGGGGTTCCGGTTGAGGACAGACGTTGTGACTAGGTACTGAATGGCCAGACTTATCGCACACCCTGTAGGCAACGACATCTAAATATGTAACTTAGGTATGAGGATGATTAGCAAGACGATACGGAAGTAGGCATACTAATCGAGCAGAACACCCCCCGTTATCATGTCTGTGCTGTGTGGACTCCCTTTGGATAGGACATTGGTTTCCGTGGTGAAAAAATCGGCGTTTTAATCGGCTTTGCTACGGCTGGATGTCACTCATATTTCTTTTTGTACGAATATTCACAGAATATTCTTATAATAAAACCAACTAGATGCACTATTTTCTCAAATTTATTTTTGGAATAAAACTCTACATATTTCAGACAGTTCCTGTGTCCATCATCAGGAGTTTTTCACTGTACCCAGAACAATGGTATATGCCATAGAGGTTTGCTGACAGCTTGCGAGCAGGATCAGGACGGAGTTCCGTCCTGATCCTGCTCGCAAGCTATCAGCAAACCTGTATGACATATACCATTGCTGTGTGTACAGTGAAAACTCCTGATGATGGACAGAGGAACTGTCCGAAACATGTTGAGTTTTATACCAAAAATAAACTTGAGAAATTGGTGCATCTATTTGGTTTTATTATAAGGATTTATCACGATTCACGGTCACCTGAACGTCAAATTCACGGTATATCAGTCACTATACTGTGTCTCTTCCGGTTGTGGATGCATGTTGCCAATCTGTGTTAAAGGTTTGTTTCATTGTGCGCAGTAATAGTGCCGTGGGTTCCGCTCCGTTTCGCGTCTTCAGTGTGGAACTGGCAATAAACATTTTCTGTTATCCCAAGAGACGTATTAAGCCCATGTATTATTATTTACTGCAGGCAGTAACAAGGATTTAACATTATCATAAATTAGTATCACGTGTAGTTACGAGCGTGCGTGCATTTGATCATCAGGCCCTTCCAGAAGGATCTGTTAATTTTAAGTTCACGGTTCACGTAACGGACGACAATACAGTGGGGGGAGGGGGAGAAATAGTGGCTCCTGCGTCTTCTTAGACGCGTTTTCGCATTTATCTTCAGAAGGGCTAACTGTAGTAATGACTAGTGAAATGTGCATTACAAGTAAAGGGGAGAATTTGTCTGTTCCCGTCCATTGACCAGTAGAGAAAGTTCTGTATTTGTGTGCATTCCATTACCCCTTCGCTTATTTTCGTCCCAAAATTGTGATGTACATTTTGACTTCTACCAGTTACTTTTCTCATCCATAGTACTATAGGTTTAATCACGTTTAAAACGCGGAGATGGAGACATTGTGTATTCTATGCGTTCTTTGAATAAATACATTTTTTTTGTTTATGGATTGTTTAACGTCAATGTCAGTAGCTAAGATTAGTTGAATAATATCCGAGATTTGTAAATAGGAAACGTTTTAGAAGGAAGGGGTACTGACGTAATATCTTGCAGGCCGGCATTAACTTCGGGTAACTGAGAGATCAACGAAACACCAATGCGTAATTGGTGTCGCTACCAAGATTCGAAATGGGGAGCTCCAAAATATAAGGCAAAGGCAAAGGTAAAGATAAAGTTGTTCCTCTGCGGGCCATGAAGGCATATAGGGGGAGTAGAGTTGTAGCTCCACTCAACTTCATCAGTATATGAGGGTAAGTTGCCAGCCTCGTGCTCCGGCCGCCTTTACCCTTTGGGAATGAACCCCGGTACTCATGATGTGGGAGACTGGGGAGTGGCTCAGCACTGCTGTGGACGTTTTGGTGAAGAGAGAAATTTCCTGTCCTTGCCGGAAATCGAACCCCGCAACCTAGTCACTATACCGACAACCATGTACGAAGTATTTGTTTTATGTATTTAATATTACTTCACAGCCTGTTGCCCCCATTTTCTGTATTGTGTCAGACGTCATAACTTGGATAGTTTGTTTTTGTATTCATAACATGAAAAATTACCAGGTTTCCTCAAGCTGTCTCTAAGCCCGTCTCGCATGGCGTGAAACGGAATTTTCATTCCGAAGGCAACTGTTTGCTCTGCGATTGAGGAATTCACTTTTCTTCACGTCTTCGTCGAATTTATTTTATCAGCTGGCGAGTACACATTGACAGCGATGATTTATTTCTGAGGTTTAAAGCTGCTTTCTCCTTCACTCCAAGTGGCTTTAGTCTCTGACCAAAGCAGTGATATATGAGCGAAATTGTGCTTTGAACAAGCAAGACAAATAAAATAATCTGTGAAGATTATCGACTTCTGCGATATGACTCCGTGTGGTGTGGTAGATATTTTCCGACGTATTGCGGAACGTGCTGCTTTGGTCTTCAGAGTGACTCGTTAAGTTGTTAATTGTTTACTGGGGAGAAAAATAACGTTGAGGTTATTTCGTCCTGCTGTATGTATAACGACCTTTCAACCCATCTACGCAATCTGACATCGTCTCACGTCTACCAACATTTCTAAGACATTTCGTCGTATACGTGCAGCTGCTTCAGCCGTCAACTTATCAAGGAATTAGGAATTCAGAATAATACTAATTCGCCTAACAATTTGAGGTCTTAATTTGTATATAATTACAGCTGTTAATTTTGTGTTTGTAATTACCGTACACAGGATGATGATGGCTTTGTTACAATCCAAAACATGTAGCTGATTTAAAAATAATATATAGTCGTGTTCTATGAAAAAATATTGGTCTATTATTGAGCGAAAATTATTTTGAAGAAGACTTGTGAGGAAACTGAAAAGTGTTTTCTTCCAAATAATTTGTGGACAGTATCAGTTTCAGAAGGAACAGCAGGCCGAGAATTAGAATGCATTATACACAGGTCAGGTGTGCCCATCATTGATGTATTATCAATACTACTACATTATATTTTCCTATTAGTTTGCTGTAACATCTTCATGAAAGTGACAAGCAAGGAGGTTTCTAGACTTTGCAGTTTTGTACAACTGAATAGAAAGTTTCAAGGGCAGCAGCATGTGTTTATTTGCAGTATACAAAATTGTTATGAGTTTCAATTGAAAATACTATGTTTTTTTCAGTTGTCAAAACAGTAACCTTCCTTTTATCACATCATAAACCACACAGAATAGCAGGATGTCAACGCTGAAGACCAAAGTCCTTATGTTTATCTCAGTATTTAACGTACTTGATGCACAAAATTTTTGTTTCACAATAAGTTTTATTTCATGCCTCTACATGTTTCGAGCATATGTGTTCGAAACATGTGGAGGCATGAAATAAAACTTATTGTGAATCAAATTTTGTGCATGTAGTTGGTTAAATACTGAGATAAATATACTGAGATGCACGGTCAACAAAACGTCAAAAAAAGGTCCTTATGTTTAATTATCTTTACAACTTTATCTTGTTTATTTAAAAAGTTGCACATTGCAGTCAGCTAAGATACATGATTTATTTTCAGACGAAATACTAATTGTTGAGTTTATGTGATTGTCATTCAACACCACATTTCATGTCACGGGCATGCTGAGTTACTTCTTCTCCACTAATAATTATGGAGGTAAACCTATACTATATAAACTCTTTCTGACACATTCTTATTTTTTTATGCCTTGCAGTGTTTGTGCCATATACACAACATAGTTATATTTCAGCATCATCCATTTGATAGAAAATCAGATGCTTGCAATAAAGGTCAAACAGGTAAAGTTTTTCTGGTCCATGCCAAAAGGCATGTAGGCCAAGAAGATTTATAACATTCTGAGCCTCAGCACTAGCTGGAGGTGAGATGTTAACTTTATGCACCAGCAGCTTTATACCCAGGAAAGCAACCTGGTGCACATTGAAAGGGAGGTTATGTGGGCCCAGAGCTAGTCTGGGCACTTTCTAAAATAGGAAAATGCCTTACCCCTGAGAGAACATGAACCCTGGACAATCTAGTCGCTATACCAACTATGCTATCTGTGCCCCTCTGTTTGTTGGCGTGGAACATTAAACGCTAATGTCAAGACAGCTAAGATATTATTCTCAGAAATTGGATTCCAGGTTTGTAATTCACATTAAGTAGTTTTTAAGAGAAATCAGATGGACTGTAATTCAGCTCCAAACATCTAAATATGAATAGCTGATTCCCTACAGCTGTACAATGTGTAAGTTACAGTGTAATTTGTGGGCTTGATTGAAAAGGGAAAGAAGTTTTGTTCGAGAATGCACGTTTACCTCCTCCCAATCAAAAATTATCTATTAAGATGGTAAACTTAGCATCAAGGAAGACATTTCAATCAAACCTGTATAAAGACTTTTTTTATCCAGGCTCATGTTTGTCAACTTTTAATTATCAATTAACAGTTTTCGATACAACATTCACGCCCATCGAAATGGGTCTTAACAATCCAATTTTGGGTCCAGCCTGTATGTTGATAATCACTGCCATAATTAAGCCTCCTGCAGTACTTTTTTACAGGTGGTAGGCAATGGTAAGTAGTACAGGCATCTTCTTTCGTAATGGAATGGGATTATTTCAAAATATACATAAAATCATCTATTTTGCTTTATGCGTACTGCTTCCTCCTAAAAAAAGTACAGATCTCCCAAATGAAGGAAGCCGTAAAAGAAATAGAATCAATCTGTTTTAACTGTGTTAGGCATAACGTTATACTCAATTTTAAAATTTGGATATTTAAATTCAAATTGAAAGTTGCACGAATTACTCAATACTTTCCCTCCGATTGTGCCCTACACTGGGTAGCCAACAGGAAGTTGTTACACTTAATATATTGGCACGTATTATGCAAAACTGGGTGTCACAGCTGAAGTTAACAAATAGAATTTTTCTCAAAATAGTATAAAAAATCAACTTTTTTACTGTCATTTCACAAAAAGCTATGCTGACTTGGTTTTAACCCTCTACAACCACCAACAGCCTCACATTACTGGGATACTACTCGGTTTCTTCTTCATGCCACGAATGTACTAACATCCTAATCACAGATCTGCAACCTTCAGCTAATCGCAGGACCATAGCTAATCGGTCTCGAAGAAGCCTTGAGACTGGTGCCCAAACTAACAGCTGGCATGCAAATGTTTGATATATAGCAGACGTAGGATGGTAGAGTTCATCGACTGTGTGTGCAAATATTGAATTTGAAAAGCATTATAGTAAGTAGGTTTAAAATGTGTGGGACTCTACGGAAGTACTCCTGGAGTTAGGTGCGAAATCGAAACTTTTTCCTCGGAATGGGCGGGGGGGGAGGGTGTAATTTATTTTTTATGTTAGAAATTGTCCGAAATGTCAAATTCTTACGAATAAAAAAAATGTAAACCTAGCTGTTTAAATTATTACAAAAACCGCAAAGAACAGGTTGTTTGGTCACAAAAACATAAAGATATTTTGAAACGCCATATGTAATTTATTTTTTATTAAAAAAATGGAGTTAAAAATGTTCCAAGTGAAACTGTAACATAAGACTATTTGCATGCATCTGCATGCAAACAAAACTAAATGTTCCATGATTTACGTAATTAAATTCACAAAATTTTTCTTCTTGGTTTATTTAATTTCATCTTAGGCACCCTAATTTTTTATTTCATTTTTCAGAATTCAAACGCTCGGTTCGGTTCTGTTCGGTTCGGCTCGGCTTGCAGTGTGAATGACGCCTAAGGTGGCTGGCCAATCCCAGCACGAAACGTCATGTATTTAATTAGTACCTCACCGAGAACGGGACGCGACGAGAGTGATACGACGAAAGCGACTAGCACTCCTCACGACAAGAGCGACGCGGAGCGGACAAAATCGATTAGGCTGTTAGGATAGCTGAAGAGGTCTAAACGGAGCGTCCGCAGAACAGCAGACAACTCAGACGGTCCGATTCGGTTCGTTTCTGTTCGGCTTGGCTCGGCTTGCAATATGAATGACTCCTAAGGCGGCTGGCCAATCCCTGCAGACACGTCATGTATTTAATTCGTATCTCGCAGAGAACGCGACGCGAGTGATCGGACGAGAGCGACGCTCAGTCCTTAGGACAAAAGGGACGCGACGTGACGCGTCGAGGGGGACGTGGAGCGATCAAAATGGATTACGCCGTCAGGATAGCTGAAGAGGTATAAACGGAGGGTCCGAAAAACTGCGCATTACTCACGCAGTCCTACTCGGTTCGGTTCGGTTCGGTTTTGTTGGACTCGGCTCGGGTTGCAGTGTGAATGACGCCTAAGGCGTCTGGCCAATCCCTGTACGACACGTCATGTTTTCAATGCGTGTCTCATAGAGAGCAGAACAGAACCGAACCGAACGGAATCGGACGGACTGAGTAGTGCGCAGTTCTACAGACGACCCATTTATACATCTTCACATATACTGACAGCCTAATCCATTCAGATCGCGCCGCGTAGCTCTCGACGCGTCCCGTCGCGTCGCTATTATGGTAACGACTGAGCGTCGCTTTCGTCGGATCACGCTCGTCGCGTCGCATTCTCTGCGAGGTACGCATTAAATATGTGACGTGTTGTGCATGGATTGGCCAGACGCCCTGGGCGTCATTCACACTGAAAACCGAACCGAGCCGAACAGAACCGAATCGAACCGAATCCGACCGCCTGAGCAGTATGCAGTTCTACGGACGCTCCGTTTATACCTCTTCACATATCCTGACAGTCCAATCCATTCTGATCGCTCCGCGTCGCTCTCGAATCGTCCCGTCACGTCGCTATTATGGTAAGGACTGAACATCGCTTTCGTTGGATCACTCTCGTCGCGTCCTGATCTCTGGGACGTACGTATTAAACATATGACGTGTCGTGGAGAGTTCGGCCAGACGCCCTTAGCTTCATTCAAACTGCAAACCGTGTCGAGCCGAACAGAACCGAACCGAACCATATTAGACCGCCTGAGTATTTCGCTGTTTTACGGACTCTCCGTTTATACCTCTTCACATATCCTGACAACCTAATCCATTTTAATCGCTCCGCGTCGTTCTCGACGCGTCCCGTCGCGTCGGTATTTTCGTTAGGATTGAGCGTCACTTTCGTCGGATTACTGTCGTAGCGTCGCGTTCTCTGCGAGGTACGCATTAAATACATGACGTGTCGTGCAGGGATTGACCAGACGCCCTAGGCTTCATTCACAATGCACCCCGAGCCGAGCCGAGCAGAACAGAACCGACCCGAATCGGACCGCCTGATTAGTGCGCAGTTTTACGAACTGTCCGTATATATACCTCTTCACCTACCCCGAAAAGCTACTCCATTCCCATCGCTCCGCGTCGCTCTCGAAAATTCACGTCACGTCGCTCTTTCGTGAGGACCGACTCGTCGCTTTCGTCGGATCACTTGTCGCGTTCTCTGTGAGGTACGCATTAAATACATGACGTGTCGTGCACTGATTGGCCAGTTGTCTTAGGCCTCATTCACACTGCAAAACTAACACAGCCGAACAAAACCGAATCGAAACGATTCCGCTTGGAAAACTAACCTACTTTTTTTAAATGGAAGCATTCACTTTGCTCGCCGAACAGATTCGGTTCCTGACTGAGCCTGACCGAGCGTGTTCACTGGCTGATGTTTCGTTATCATAAGGTTTTAATAAAACACAGACGTGCTGCACTTTTTTTTTTTAGGAAAATGATTTTCTTTCGCGTTCGTTGTTATTAGTATCTCAGAGTAGTTGGATCGGTTAAACGAAGCTTAAGCTGTTTTATTTGATGTAAATTTTAAACGCATTCATGTGGTGCATGTATTTCAGAAACTTGATAGCATAGAATACTTCAAATATACCAGCCTTTAAAACATATCCAATTTTTTCGTTTCATTGTTCATATATTTCTAGAGTACATTCATTGCTGTAAATTTCAGCGGAAATATTATCGAATAATTCACAAGTTCTCCGCCTGCCTGTGACTTCAGTGTAATGCTAGAAGTGACACACTATGTCCGCTGCGTTGGAGCGCAAATGTACCTGTAATATTTATGAATATTTGCGCACACTGATAATATTCTAGCTGCTAGGTCCACTTCCGTTTCCATTGTACTTTCATAAATGTGGTTCATTTAGCGACCCCCAAATCATTCTACCAAATTTGGAAGCCACCCTTTCCTCTCACAACGTCTGTAAGTGTGTCTGAACTTTTCAGTAACACCCTGTGTATTTATACATGTGGGGTTTTGTGGTAGCCCCAAAGCAAGAAATCAAGCAGACCAGTTACGGAGTTCGGTCAGCGTTGTTGTGTGTGATGTATCCGCCGGAAACTCATATGTGGTGTTGGAATTTTTGGTCCCTTAATATTAAGTTCTAAAATCAACAGCGGACTGAAAAGCTTTTTTAAATTTTTCGTACATTTCATAATATTTGTCGGTTCCCTTGATTGCGTCTTTTTGGCGTAATTGTTTTCTAAAAATTCGACACAATTATCAAAGTCGCTGCAACTGATTTCGCTGTAAAACTTATCATTGATGCACCCTCCGCGTACTCCTGACAGGGCACCTGCCGTTTTGTAAATAATTACCCAATCAGATAAAAAAAACTACCCAAAACACACCCTTCATTTTCCACATCTTTTCTCATATATGTGTTCCATGAAGCGAACCCGAAGCATGTTATCAACCCTAGAAGCCTCTGTACCTTTCTGTATCTCTTATAAATTGTAAGAGTTATTCAGTAAAATCCTGTGTGTGTATGCAATTCGGACTTTTGAGGTAACCTCAAAGAAGTTTACCAAGCGTTCCCACTTCCGACGTAGATCATTGTGTGCATTCGACACGGCAACACCGCGCTCCATTATGCTGGGGATTTTTACTCAAATTTTTCGAAACATTTAGTTATTTGTTGAAGAGGGAGATAAGTAACAGAAACTCAATATGCACACCTACTACTCACATATATGTGAATAGTCTTTATAGAGGAGAGACTGCGTTTTCTTTGAAGTACGACCTGGGTCCTAAAAGCCCGGCTACCTAGATATGTATCGCGAAACGAGATAGATACAGGAATAGGTTATCTCCCCTTGTACGACATAAGTCCATGAAACGTCAAAGGTCACCATTTACCCATTTACGAGAGAAGTACAAGATATACGACAGTCTGGCTTTTACGAGGTATGTGCAAGGAAAAAGGTAGGCCGGTGAAACACGTTACGATTGAAAAGTCATTCCACGCTAAAGAAGAAAAAGGAAATGCTGACTGCCTTTGGACTATGTTGGAGGTATTCACGAATGTTAAGTAGGAACGGCAAGAATAACTGAGACAATAAGAGATCGAAGTCTCCAGCAGTGGCTCGTACAACTGGTATTTCCGGACTTATTGTTATCATTGTTAATAATAACAAATTATGTTATAATATTTATTTATTTATTTTGCAGGTTGTTCGACGTTTCTACATCTTCCTGCGCCCATTTGACAATTATCTTATTTTCTTCTTCCATATAATATGTTTTAATATTAATATTATTTGTCATATCTGAGTATCGTATGCGGTTAAATTAAGTTTTCGCAAACCTTTTACTACCAGCTGAACTCCTTCGTAGGCAAAAGCCCCTTTGGCTGTCGTCTCTGTCTCTCTGCTGCTTGTCAGATCCAATAACCTTTAATGAAATACTTGCAAAAGCGACGTCCGATAATGGAAAGGGAATCCTTTTGTTGCCTAAAGTAATGGTTTGGTTTTGACAAATAAATGAAACGCTTTGTCCTTTTTATTAGACGGGAAGGTAAAACGTCTAACGTTTACTTTTCTACTTTAAATTATGTTGCGCCAAAGAATAATACACTAACTTCCACAGTAACTTTCTTTCTGGAATGTGAATACGTGGAATCTGGAGGACTCCGATATTCTGGGGTATGGCGCCCCGTCACTAGGTAACCAGTTCTCTACGTTTCAAAAGAATGCAGCTTGTACGTCTTCAGGGGTCCTCTCAGACTTGTGCGCCCTTCGAAACATCAGCAACGAGTTACCCAGTGACACGGTGTCATGCCACAGAAGAATGGAGCCAACCACATAGCAGTGAAAACCTGTGGAAATATATTGCCATATGTAGAACAGAGAACATCCAATATTGGACACTCTGCGCCAAAAACGACACATAATTTAAAGCGACGAAATGGTATAAATAAAATATTGGGCAAAATATGCAACTTTGAATGTAATTATTTGAGAATCTATAATAACAGCAGTAATGGAAGCCGAGGTAGCGTAGTCGGTATGGTGACTAGGCTACGGACTGGACGACCCGGGGTTCGAATTATGGCAGGGTTAAGAGATTTTTATCTTCTCTACACTTGTCCAGACCGGCTATGGGGCCCACCCAGCCTCCTGTTCAATGGGCACCCCTGTTCTTTGCAGGGGGTAAAGCGGCTGAGGCGTAATGTTAACCTTTGGCGTCCATCTAACGCCAAGTTTAAGAGTGGGTAGAACTATATCTCTGCTCTCCACTTATATGTCTTCGTGGTGTTTAAACGGACAACGTTGTGTTGTTTGCACATAACGATGGAACGGAAATTGTCATTGCCTCCCGGTTTAATGTTGATTGCTAAGGAGCTGCTAAAGCTGGGTGTATGAAATTTTGGTATGGAAGTAGGTTATAGCATGCTTAAGATTTTATGTGACATTATGTGAGTCAGCAGTCACAAAGATGACGTCGTCGATAATTCGATTTTATTCGACCAATTTAACACGGACAGGATCTGCACTAAATGACAGAGTCTTATAAAAATAAAATGAAACATCGCCAGTAATAATAGTAGATGGTGATACGTAGCCCTGGAAGTATATGCAATTGGAAGGTAATTTTTAGGTTATCGCTTTGAATTATTTGTTGGTATATGTTGCTGTATTTTATCTGTAGTGTTCAGAATGATGAGAAACAATTTGGTAACTTTTTTTTAGATTTTTTTTTGGTACAGAGTTATTGGTTTTTACTGTCATGTTTGTTAATCTGTAGTGGGGCTGCTTCGTGTTGTGATTTTTGTTGTTGTTATTGTTTCAGTGTTAGAATAACAGCAGTTATCGCCGGGCTATATCGAAGGGTACTGTTGAAGAAGACTGGGAAGGTACGTACTGTGCAATAAAATACTCAAAGTTTTAACAGTGTTACTGACAGGTTATTAAGCCTCATCCATTTGTGGGGATCTGGAATAGCTCAATAGTCGTAGTGACTAGGCTGCTGGTTGGACGACGGAGGAATCGAGGTTCAATTCCGGACCGGCTGTGGGGGCCCGCCAATCTCCTATCCAATGGGCAGTATGGGTTCTTACTTCGTGGTAAACTGTGTAAGCATTACAAGTCTGTTTTTATTGTATAGGCCGTAAATTAATGCTGCGACCGTGAAGTTTGGGTCATATTTTTTGCCAACAGTTAGAAACACAGTGAAGCTGATATACGCGACAAATTCAACGTAAATCAGGGCTGGCGCCCAAAATTTGTGGGTCTCCAGTATGGAACTTGATCCATATCATCATTCTGGCGCCTAAAGTTTTGAGGTGGATCCCAGATTTTTTGGAAAATTTGTGGAACCCTGATGTAATCTATAAATAATGTGTGATTAAATGACAAGTTCTTTACAGAAATCAAATACAGCAATAGCAATATGAGTAGTGAATGTAAGATTAGCAATTTTGGCAGGCGGAAATGCTCTCCTGGCAACAACTCCTGCTTTAATGTCGGCTACCTGTTTGCCGATTGCTATGTTCAGTCCGTTGGCATCATAAAGACTGCTCTGTGTTGGTGCTGTAGGCAGCACAGCGCGGATCTGAACGTCCACAGACTCTCCGTCACGTTTTATATAGTCGTCGGCCCAAGAGAGCGGCGGCACTAATGGTCTGTTAAGGTCTTATCAACTTCCTCACTCCAATCTCTTCTGACACCCCTTTTGGCTTCCTACTCGGCACAAGGTGATTTCCTTTTCATATAATAAACGAAGAACGTTTTTATGCGTTCTTGAAGCGACAGGAAAGACAAATAGCAGAGTACAAGGCAAAAACTAGTTTGTAGGCCCGGTACTTCTGTTGAAACCGCGATGTGACGAAGATGATGATAAATAACCATCTTGAAACAAGAACCGGCCTGATGCACATTTATGCGTATTTGTTACGTCATTGTATTCTAATCTGTGTTCTTATGCTTGATTTGATCACAAGGACTTTTTTGTTTCGTACCATATATATATATATATATATGTATATACAGGGTGTTTCATGACTTTAGGGCATAACTGCAGGAGGTGATTTCCTAGGTCTTTGTGATCAAAAAAGTTCATATAAACATGTGTCCGATGTTGGACGGTTACGGAGTTATGACCGTTTTTTAATTCCCGTACACG
>Ga0131853_10008210_pt1 | contig 19005 bp, 25 predicted proteins | sample TergutLab28metaG_FD_92764 | JGI IMG/M metagenome (GOLD analysis project Ga0131853, IMG submission 92764) | Labiotermes labralis P1 segment gut microbial communities from Petit-Saut dam, French Guiana - Lab288 P1 (version 2) (version 2) | ecosystem: Host-associated > Arthropoda: Insects >...
CAACTGTCTCCCACACCATAAGAGAGCCAGCTCCTTCACGAACAAGCACAAAGCAGCCCGGTTACATTTGCTCCCTATGTTGTCGAGATATAGACGAATGAGTGAGAGCGTGCACCATGACGAACAGTGCTCGTCACTCCACGACAGGTGATGTTTTCGCCATGACGAGCAGTGCTCGTCACTCCACGCTGAAGGGTTAATACAAGCTTCTTTAGTGATTGGTCTTATCATTCTATGCAGCTAACGAAGTAAAATGCTTATTTACAATACAGTCAAATTCTGAATTGTGCATCAATCTCTTTACTGATGTATTACCTTAGTCTGATGCAGAGCCGAGTTCATACTTTGTGAAACACTAAGCTATGGAAAGTTGAAACCCCTGATTATTTGTGGAAGTATTATAGAGAATGTAGTCAATGAATCTTTAGGATTTTTATTCGAATTTCACAGGCACTTTCTTGTGACAGAAAATGCAGTAATCATTTATGTTCTGATTTTTAAAAATAATGCTGTGTTCGATGAAGATTCAAGTCTTCTGGGATGTGATACCTTGTTGATAGGTTGGCAGTGTTTATTTGTTGAGTAATTAATCTCTCTCTCTCTCAATATCTTGGGGTCCTTGAGATAGTGCAGGCCTAAGCTTTAGCTTATTTGGTGTATATGTAAATCTTGCACTGGTTTTATGTGTCTGTAACAGGGCTGAAAATTGAAGATAATGTGCTAGTAAGTACAGCAGTAGATCAGCGCATAACATTATGGAACTGGAGTTACGAGCCAGACAGTCAAACCTTGGCTGCTTCTGTTAAGGCAAGGTACTGCAGTGCTGTAGCAGACATTCAAGGACTTCTGACATGGAACTCAGGGTATAATATACATACTTACACAGATGCTTGCAAGTTTTAATATGCAGTTTCCACTGTGGTGGGTTGAGCTAATTAGAGGTAGAACTGGTGGATAACTTCCTATGTAGATGATCTGTGACCAAGGAAACATAGTCACATATTTCCATGCAATGTAACTTACATTACTCTACAGAAAAATGTTAGAATAATGGCCGCCTAAGAACCTGCTTGCATTTTGGGAAAATATTTCTAGGAACATGATGTAATCTTCAAGACATCACGAAGTTGTTGATGATTTCCTCTAGAAATTACATGCATTGGCTTTTGTTAAGTATGGTGATTGCCAGAAAATTCAGTCAGCTATGTGTAATGTTCATTTTCTGTAATATTTGCATAGTACATATATACATAATGTAAATCATCACATAAATTTTTAATTTCAGTTCATTTATCACTGCTTGTGTTCATGGGAAAGGATTGGAGGTTGTTACGATACAGTTGAACCAAGGAAGCTGACTGTGCAGCATTCATAATGGAAAGGGAGGAAGGTTTCTTATCATATACAGATAAGAAAAGTACATTGTAATTGCTGTTTGGAAGGAATGTTCTACCTCTGTCTTCAAGGTAGGAGTGTAATTACTTATAATTACTGTATTGTTTTCAATGCATATAGGGATGTAACTAGACAAGAACTATAACATTCTGCATCTGTCAGCATTGTTAACAACAACAACAACAACACAAAACAGAAACGTTTCACGTGTTCCTCTTTTGCATAATATCTTGTGTGATAACTGAGAAACAGGAATTCGAACACATATTCATTAGTGGCTGGCAGTACCGTAACTTATTTTTAGATTTCAGTGTGGAGAGTAACACAGTATTATTTCCTTCCGAACATCCTCACAGCAGAGGTGCCAGCTTCTTGAAATGGCAATTGAAGCAGAATCTGCATTAAATTTTCTGCCCATATCACCTAGTGAAACTTAGAGTGTCTTATAGAACAAGAACTCACAAAATGTCAGAATTGTTATTTCATTTGGAAACTACATTACTATGTACTAATTCTTGCCTTTCATTGTGAAGCTAGATAGAAAATCCATGTGGAGTCCATGTTTTCTCCTCTTGGGATGGCCAAGTTTAGGTGAGGCATGCTGGGACAGCATTCTTCAAACTTTGGCACTGAGCTAGGTGGCCGAGCATGATGTGTCACTTGTATGCAGGAGGTTCCTGATTTGAATGTAGATCAGTGCACTGACTATCCTCACTGAAGGTTTTTATGGTTCTCCTCAGTTACTCTGCGCAAATGCTGGTATAGTACCTTAAAACAGGCCGTGACTGCCTTCCTCTGCATCCTCACCAATACATTATCCACTCTTGCCCAGTCATTTGATGCTATATAGTCCGAATTACTGGTGTTATTAAATACACTACAGATAAATAAGTGAATAAGTATAAATTGTGATGTCACGTGTCTCCAGGGCTAGAGGATTGCTGGATATCGTAATTCTTCAGACATTATGACATTATACCTAATTTGTATCTTACTGTACATAGCAACTTCATGGACTGACCTAACCATTTAATATCACTTACTGTTCTGTTTTCCCTGCTACACTTTGCTGTTCCTCACTACTTACATAATGTGTGTGTGTGTGTGTGTGTGTAATCTAAACAAAGCAAGGAGATACCAATTTCAGATCCAATGCTTGGTACTGCTAGTTGATGAAATATTGAAATGTAGCGTGCCTCCTCCTCAGTTTATGATTAATATAGCTTTGTGGATCATCCATTTATATATATAACACACGTAAAGAGATTATAGTTCATTTATATTGTAAAAAAATTAAAATAGCTTTTGTGTTTCCAAGTTTAACCTGCTCCTCCTCTTTGTTCCCCCTAGTTGTTTGAGAACTATTAGTACATTAAGGTCAGCATTGCAGTGACCCTTGCATGTTGACCATATCCAATCTTTTTTGCATATCTTTGCTTAAACATTCAGCAGCCCCACACTTTGAACAGGCGAGCCATTAGTACTGAGTATTTCCACTGCCAGATATAGCAATTTTTTTTTTTCTTTTCGGTGGTGTAAGCATTATAGATGCTGACATTCGTTCATAATGTTCTTGCTAGTTCCCCTAAAGTTCATTTGTTAGTTAACTCAAATTGTACACAAGACTGTGACTGATGACACCAGGCTTTTGCAGAACAAAATTCCTTATTGTGATGTCCTACATTTCTGACTTTTGCTGACTAATTTCCTTCACACCTTCCAACCCTGCTACATATGGGTGTCAGCACCACTACTTGTCACTTCTGAGTGAACATTGTTTAGCATTTTTTTATGTTTTGTTGACCGTGCATCTCAGTATAATCTTAGTAACTGACCAACTTAATGCACAAATTCTTGTTTTATAATAAGTTTATTATATTCCTCTACATGTCTTGAGCACAATAGTGCTTGAAACATATAGAGGAATATAATAAACTTATTATAAAACAAGAATTTGTGCATTAACCTTTTGGCACCGGAATTATTTTTTTTAATTTTAGCACTCCCTGTATATAAAGTGTGAATAATACAGGAACTAAATATGTTAGAATTATGAAACAAACTGCATTTTGAAGGGAAAAAAATGGAGAGTATATACCATGTTTCAAATATTCAGTGCCTATATTTGTTGAATAAATGTATAAAATGCAACTTTAGAGGTTAGCGGTGCAGTACGGTGTCAAAAGGTTAAGTTGGTCAGTTATTAAGATTACTAAGATTGTTTAGCATGTATTCTAGCTTGTAAATTCTTCCCTTCATGTCTTGTAAACATAGTAATAGCCTGTTCATAGCCCATATTTGTAAAGAGAAATCTTCATTATTACTAACCTTGAAGCCGAATAAATTTTAACTTTTTCTCACTGCTTCTGACTTGACAGCAAAAATGGCACCAGTCTTGGCCACTGTCCACTCCTTTTTCCCAATCTAGGTGCATAGTCTGTGCTCTGGTCCACAATCTCTGACCTCATTGTGTCTTTCAGAATCTTCATCATAAGTTCTAACATGTCAGAGTACCCTCCCCCCCACCCATTTTTTTCTTTGTGAATCTGAAAATCGAAGTATTATTCTTCCTGTGTTCATGATAGATGGAAATAAATACCCAGCAATTAATATCAGACTTTACAGAAACACAACTTTATTTCTGGATACTGAATTTAGGATATCATGCCTCTTGTTTGTGCACCATGGTGCCATCTTCAGGCATAGCTTAAATGAAATGGTGATATTATAGTGCACTGATTACTTGACATATCTGTGTAAAATAACTAAATAAATAGGACTTTTTACTTAATAAGTGGTCGTAAAATTGTTGAAATCAGTAAATATATGTGATTTGTTGCATCACATGATGTTACCAATAAGTATGTGAGACTGTGGTTTTCTTGTCACTATTGCATTTAGATTTGTAGATCTTCAGTTATGTTGAGAAAACCACTTTTTGTGTTGCAGTGTGCTGTATGTTGTTTTGAAACTTTCATGTAGATGTATTGATGTAATTTGTTATTATTATTATTATTATTATTATTAGGTTATTATGTTGGTATTATAATGGTTATTCCTATGTATGTATGTGTGGATGTATATATTCACTAAGCAATGTGTGATGGTGTCAGGTGTGTGCTGTAGTCATCCAGTTGCTGGTCTGCATTGCACCCAATGCCAATCGTTGATATACACTGATTTGTGAATACATGCCCCTGATAATGTTCTAAATTATTGGGAAATTATGGTACAGAAATATAAATGAACTGAGATCAGTTTAGAGAAAACCAACACATGAGGCATGTACATCTGAAACCTGCTGAAGTCTTCTCATGGGTGTAGATATTGGAATGGAAAAAATTGCCACAGGCATGTAGGCATATCTCACTGATGCACAAGTCAATGTATCCCAGCTGCCAAGAATTCCTTGAGCTGCTGCCTAGACAGCTGTATCATAACTTCCTGCACATCATCATAATCCTGATCACACACGAGTGTATGGCCTCAGAGGATTTTCTTTATATCCTTTGAGGGCTTGGAAGATCCAAAGGTATGAAAATTGTATGGCAATTATTATTGTGGGCTGTGTGCAAGATGTCTGAGCACCTCTCATTACAGCATGGTATTCAGTTGGTTCTAAACTCTGTGGGCCACATTCAGATGTGTATTGTCTTGCAGCAGAATGTCACCATCATTAAGTTGCTGGGGTGTTCTTGTTCTTGTTCTTGTTATTTTGAAGTGCTTGACAAGAACAGTTTGCATGTATTGTGTTGTTATGTGATTTAAAGTCTCTGTGGTCTTGTGTGAACAGATTCACCACCTGCTACACCAACTTTAAACTGCATTGTAAAATTGTCTGTTTTAGTTGCTCACCTGTTACAACTCTACTGTTCTTCACAAATGTCAGCCATTGTGTTTACCAGGTCAGATTTGCAGCTGTGCCATCTACACTACTGCAGCAGCACTGCAAGCAGGTTTCGGTTGTACATGTCTCATACACAGGAGCTTTAGTTCATTTTTAATTCTTATTTGTATGGCTTCTATCTTTGTTTTCTTTGCAGGGAGGTTATGTAAATGGGCATCAAATAATGTCATCAAAGAAGTTTTTTGTATAATGCAATGACTGATTAGTAGATTATTCTGTTTTATCATGCACTTTCCCTGAAGACATTGTACTGAAATGGGAATCAGATGTGGAGAACATAAACAGTACCTTGGAGTTGGAAGTGATAAAGGTAGGAGGTCTTTTGTCTGGCATTTTGGTATCCAAAATGATTCAAAAACCAGCTATGTTCCAAAACAAATAAATTTGGATTTATTATTAAGTAGTTCCAGGTATGGCACATTGTTGACATATTTATCTCCAAAGATGATAGATTTTTAGGCACGGTGCTCCAAATTATATTTAAGAAAACTGATAAAGAAAATGACAAGTCCCAAGCTTTCTGGATGAAATCTCCCACACACATGTACAGTGTTTACATCTTATTGTTGTGCTAGTACAAGGAGGAAGATGTTTTCCCTTTACTGTACTGGAAGACAAAATTTACAACTTCGCAGTTTGACCAGGATACCCTTTGACCCCAACACCTGTCACATGGAAGGTAGTACCTGATCCAGGGTACTTTTTCAACTGTTCTTCACTCAGCTTGGTCCTTGCAGTAGTGACATACAGTTCATCAAGTTGGGGTCCACCAAATGCAACAGATGTCACGTGGGGTGCAGGAATCTTGATATGACCTAAGGGTTTTCCACTTTCAGGATCCACTCGTACCACCTAAGATGCACACAAACCAGACTAGTATGATTAAATTATTTAAACATATTCTGTAGATAGGATATCATCTTACTTAAATGTACATGGACAAAGTGTCTTTTAATAATATACACCAAGTTATTTATTGAAATGTAATTCAACAGTCACAGTTACCACAACTAATTATACATGGCTGCAATGCCATGGTCCCTGCCCACATACTAGGTGGGACCCAAAAATAACTGGAATTATTTTTTTAAAATGGTTTATTAGTTTTCATATTATTACAGCTCTAGTCTCCTTCAAAGTACTCTCCTTTTGACTCGATACACTTGTGCCAACGTTTTCCCACTGCTGAAAACATTTCTGGAACACTTCCATGCTGATGTTGTTCAAGAGCTCCAGCGTTTTCTTTTTCACTTCACTGACATCAGCAAAACATTTCCCTTTCGTCTGGCCTTTCATACAAGGGAACTGGAAAAAGTTGCGTGGCGCAAGGTCAGGTGAATAGGGAGGACGAGGGATAACTGTCATGTTCTTTTTGCCAAAAACTGCTGCACACTCAAGGCTGTGTGGGCAGGGGCATTGTTGTGGTGAAGGAACAAATCACTGCTCCACTTTTCTGGTCTTTTTTGCCATACAGTATTGTGTAATCTTTTCAACGCCTTCAAATAAAATTGTTAATTCACAGTTTGTCCAGGAGGAACAAATTCCTTATGCACAATTCCATTAGCATCAAAATACTAATCAACATGATCTTAGCATTGATTGAACCTGTTAGACCTACTTTGATTTTGGAGAACTAGGAGTTTTCCATTGGCTCGATGCTTGTTTTGTTTCTGAGTCATAACCGTAGTACCAAGTCTCATCTCTGGTCACAACTTTAGAAAGAATCTGTGGGTCATTTCCGGCTTGTTCCCTTAAATTGTAACAAACATTCAAACGATTGTTTTTTTGGTCCTCTGTCAACAAGTGAGGAATGAATTTTGTGGAAACGCGTTTCATATTCAAATCTCCCATTAACATTTGCTGACATGAACTCCAAGACAAACTATTTATCTCAGAAATCTCATCATTGCTCCGACAACAATCTGCATTGATTGCATTGCGAACTTTTTCAAGATTTTCATCATTTCGGCAAGTTGAATGTCGGCCAGATCTTGGCTGGTCCTCACATGACATTTCACCCCCTTTGAAACGTCAATACCACTAGTACACTTGAGTCTTACTTAAAGCTTCTTCCTTAAAAGCTTCTTGCAGCATTAAAACAGTTTCAGCAGTTGATTTTCCTAACACAAAACAAAACTTCACGCACACACTTTGTTCTTTATTATCAGCCATCATAAAAATTGCCAAACTTCCTAGCAGGCACTTAGAAAAAAAAACCACAACAATAGCAGTCAACCTAGATTGATACCACGCGGCAGACTGCTAGAGTATTGTGTTGTCTCACAACACTTAACAGCGTATCGCGCAACTACTTCTAGTTCGCATGCCACATTTAAATTCCAGTTATTTTTGGGTCCCTCTGATATTAGAACCTGTTGCACCCTCCTCATCACTATTCACATGTTACCTTTATATCAGGCCACAATGTAATTTTGTCTTATTTACCCTGAAGGTCATGACTGCAATGTGTATCAGAATGTAACAGCTACAATACATGCAACTAAACCTCACACACTATAATTACACATGTAATAGAGTGCCTGTTGGAATATAAAAACTCTGTCACTGAAAGAATGTTTGATTATATAACTTTTCATAACACTATTAGCAATTACAAACTGAGTCTTCAGCAACACCACTATGAGAAACTCAAATATTGCATTATAAAAAATGTACGTAACAGTTCAAATTTTTATCTTTCATAGTACATATACCAAACATTAATAAAATATCTAAAAAATTAACAGTGCAGAGGATGCTCTAATGTAATGTAACGCAATTTATTCGCATTCCATAAATCTAGTTTAGGGTACAATCCTGTGGATATAGACATAGTCATATAACATACTGTCTAATATAATATACACAGTATTGGGAGAATCTTATTAATAAATAATAAAGTACAATAATAAAACACCTAAAACCAGTTTTCAATTTTTCACCAGTTGTCAATGGATTATCTTTGATAATTAAAATATTCCTCACTGTTATAAAAGAATTTATGAGTAAAAACCTCTAAAGCATTCAGGGACAATATTATCTCATTAGCTAAGTCTTTGACATTGTGAGGAAGGTTGTTAATGGTTCTAATTCCTGAGTAGTACACTCCCTTTTGGAACTTTGTTAAATTAGCTATGGGTGGATGTAAGTTAGTTTTAAATGTTGTGTGGATGCTATGGATCTCATTATTTGTGTAAAATAAGTGTTTGTTTTTTATCACAAATATTGATAGTGAGAAAATATTTTGAGGATATAAGGGCAGTATTTCCAATTTTTTGAACAGTACCCTACATGAATCTCTCATTCTTGAATTTGTAATGATTCTAATCACCTTTTTTTGAATTTTGAAAATCTCACTGCATGGTTGATTCCCCCAGAAAATTATTCCATGACTTATAGTAGAATGTATGTATGCAAAGTAGACCATTCTTAAAGTTTCTTGAGACATTATAGCTTGTATTGTTCGAATTACAAAACATGCTGTATTCAATTTATACATCATTTGGTCTATATGAGCCTTCCACGATAGGGAATTGTCAGTGATCAAACCCAAAAATTTTGTATTTGATGAGCTTTTGACGGAATTACCCTGATAGTTAAGTTTCAAATCATAATACCTACTATTTTTCGTATTAAATTGTAAGTAATGTGTTTTATTATAATGTGCCTCGTGATCAGAAAGCCCATTAATATATGGGTTTATGATATAGTTTTTGGTCCTTGTTATGAATATGTTATCAGTAGCAGTAGTGGATGCATTTGCTTTACGCGTAAGAAATGATACCGTTCCTGTTAGGTTATAAATTTGTAATAGTGCATCTAATTGTTGCCGTTTATTACAGTTATCTAAAGAGTTAATATGTATGTCACCACATATCACAAATTCAGTTTTATTATTATACCATGTGTTCAAGATACTGTCTAGGTTCTTCAAGAAATTGGTAAAATTACCTGAGGGTGATCTGTAAGGGAGTTACATGTAGCTTTACAGCACAAACCTCAATATCTTTCTCCTTACAGTATTTATCAAGCAAAATAGAGAAGAATTCAAGATCTTCATAAATAAAGATGCACACTCCTCCATTCTTGAACTCATGTCTGCAAAATTTAGAACCTAATTTGAAATGATCTGTAGGTAAATTATCTATTTCATAAGCTTTCAGGTGATGTTCAGTTAAACACATTATGTTAGGATAAATTGGGAAAAGGGAGTTTGATAACTCGTCTACTTTTGATTTTAAACCTCTAATATTTTGGTAGAATATTTTAAAAAGGTTTTTACTATTAGTTAGCTTTATTGTGTTTGTATCATTTTTCAAGCTGTGTACCTTATTCACCATATAAAACCATTGCCCCTTATACTTGGGGTTTTTTTGTTTCTAGTAGAAGTTCTACGAGTCTCTACTGTCTTATCTAAGCTTTCAGATTGGGTATTGTCTGTAATATCCTGTGTTTGCTCAAGAATCACAGTTTCAACTTTATTAACACTTTTTTTTGCCATCACATTCTAGTTCCTGTGATACAGTCACCTTATTGTTGATTTGACTAAACTTTTCTTCATCATTTTTGTCATCACTATTATCGCTTGTTGATTCATCTTTATCCTGGTTGAACCTTTCTTCACTGTTTCTATTGTTACTAATGTCTGTGTTTCATTGGTTGGAGTTCCTACCATCAACTTCACTCTCATCTCCTTGGATCCCATAATTTTCACTCATTACTATACTTTGCTCTGACTTATTACCTAGTATTGAATAGATTGCTTGAATTATTTTATTTGAGAACAGCTATTTCCCAAGCTTATTGAAGTGTAAGCCATGTCGTGTGTGATATTTCCTATCTGTGTCTTATCTCTATTAGGGCTATCTGCTTATGTTCTTTAGTAATTTCCATCAGTTTTTTGTTAAAGGACCTTATTCCCTTATTTTCTTGCAAGTAATATGATAAATCATATCGGATTGGCACATTTGTTAGTACAATGTTAGTGTGATTATTTGTCTTAATGAACTCCATGATACTATCAATAATTGATTCACCCGTATCAAAACTAAAGTCATTTGAGCCTCCACAGATGACGATTATATCTCTTTGGGTTGGGCTTCCTAGAACACTATTTGCTGATTCAAGAAGGGTATTTAGTTTACAACCAGGCTTAACCATACTATATATTTCAAATTTATTACTTAGTGAACGTTCCACATTTTCCCTAATTCCCTCTGAGGAAACTGTCACCAATCATTGTTACTTTGTTTTATTTTAGCTTGTTTTTTGTTATACTATTCACATAAGTCATGTCACTTGATACTGTTTTCATGCTTTTGTTTCCTATTTTGCCATTGAGTAAGGTTAGAATATGGTATATTTGAATATCCTGCCTGTTTTTCTTATCTGTTCGTTGAGTCCTTCCCCTGTTTTGGTGTTGCAGTTTTGTTTGATGATAATGGTTGGGGATATCTAAAGTATTATTTTCACCTTGAACCTTCAGTGTGATATCATTCGCTTGCAAGTTTTATAGGTTAGTTAGTTGCTCATAGTGGTTGGCTGTAGAGAGGGGATATGTGTTATTCGCCTCGGTAAGATTCTTTGATGAAGAGCCATTTCTGCAGCACGTTGCTGTTATTACTGTCCATTTATTGTTTTCTAGTCTATTTTAATACACTATATCACTTCTATCTCTGGATTAATCGCTGCGCTGGTCCTATCGCCATGAGGGAAGTCTTCATCACTTTCCTTTGGTAGAAGTTATATAATTAATTTTGCTGATTCTAATTCTTCTAATGCACTGTGAAGTTGTTTTTCCAGTAACACACAATTTGAGCCCTCAGACACCCTTAAATTGCATTTATTTTGAGTATATAGATCAGAACTCGCCACACCTGTGCACATTGCTGCCGCCATCTTTCATAATTTATCAATGTTAATGATGTACATAATATATGCAGGCCTGATGTACTGCGTGTCGGTTGACACTGAGATGTTAACATAGAATGTTATGTTCAGCTGTCATTACTGTACCAACCTCACACCACATTAACATGAATGGTGAAGGAACAAGCTAGAAACATGAAGTGATAGGAGTCTGTAACCTTGTGAATGTCTACCCTCCGTTACATGATTATGACCATGTAGCATTATCAGAATCATATATACAAGTATTAAATATGGTAAGGTTTGTTTGAGACATCATGATTAATGAATACCAAGCAGATCTTTCCAGTATTGGAATTTTTAGCAAGCTTATGATTCTGCATTGATGGCAGTCTCCTTTGTTTTTCATTAATCCTGTCTACAATAATTGTTCTTTAACAAAAGAAGGGAATGTTAAAATGTGATAGTGCTGCCTGTTCTGGAAGCCATGGAAAGTACTTGAAATAGCTTCCATTGGCTTCTGTTGGTTGCAGTATGTGACCATAAAAGGCTTGCCAAGCACCACATAGCTACAGACGTTACTTGCTCTAGAAAAACTGTCCTCATTAAGTTATGTCCATCACATCATACAGTCCATCCCCCCCCCAAACTGCACATAAGACAGTAGCTGACCAAAATCACTTTTGCTGTAATAATCATTAACGTTCAGTGGCAGATGCTTAAACATGTTGGAATATATCTGCCATTGCCTATTTTTCCCTTGACCAGTTCTGTGTGGCATTTTCCTGATCCTTGTCATTTGACATCACTGTTCCAGTTGTTGAAGGGAATTGACAACATATGGAAAGTGATAGACTGCATAAATAAATCTTTGTTATTTAAATATTTTATTCTTTCTATGTGCAAATTATTCACACGGGTACAACTAGTCATTTAAATTTTCATAAGTATGAGGATGTGTGTGTGCTTGTGAGGAGTGGGTAGTGCAGTCATGCAAAAATTAATATACTTACTTCAGATTTGTGTAAATTATTTATATATTTTGATACTGTGTTGTTCAGGTTACCTGACTGCCTCCAAAAGAAGCAACCCACAGTTTTCCTTCAGTATCAATAGCCATTCCATCGGGCAGTCCTTCAACACCATTGAGTTCAAAATCAAATACCGTACGTCTGTTAGCTGAAAAGGAAGTGATATATTTACATGGTAAGCAGTTCCATCTAGGAGTCCTAGTTACATTTTTTAAGCTTTTTTGTGGCATAAGCAGTTATTTTGACTGCAGGGTGTGGTCATTCCCATGTACATATACATTGCTTAGACTGACTTAGTATTATGTCTTTCACATATAATACTTTTTACCAAATGTATGTTTTTGTTGTTATGAATAAACTGTCATTTCATTCACGATCGTTACTGAGTTAATAAGAGATTGTTGTCATTATGTGTTTCCTCAATTAACAGAGACTAAAGCACGTCCATTAGCATGTGGAGTCTGTGAAATGTTGAAGCTAAGAAGCGGTACTTATACTCGATAAAGTTGGAAACAACTGATATCGTGTCAAATGGTCATTTGATTTATGAATGATGAATTAGAAGTTATTGGAAGGAAATGTTCAAGTCCTAGTGCAAATGCATGGAGGGACCAGAGAATACCATGAAAAACCTCAGTCTATCCATGGCTGAGATCTGAATCAGGCATATCTCATTTGGGAGGGGCACAAAAGGCCTGTTTAAGGCCTAGCTCCATCAGGCCCAGAAGGGCTCAAACCCAAATAATATTCATTCATTCATTCATCACATTTGGGAAATGCCTGTTGTTTGCTTTATCAATGTGTAACAGCTACACCAAGCTATTCTGTATCATAAACATAAGCCCAAGGCCATGTGTACAACCTGCCTTAACATTCAAGAACTCCACATTCTGTCTACATAGTTGTGGGTTCTGTACAGTCCTAGGAAGGAATGATACTTATTTCCATAAACATAATTAACCTACTAATTTTGACAAGAGTGTTCTGTGAGATAGGAACTGATTTTTTAAAATATTATTTATATTAACTTTATCCTTCATAGGGTTAATGCATGAACTTTTCCAGTGAACTTCACAAAATTAATGAAATTAATGTCTTCTTTTTGTGTGAGCACCAGGTATCTACCTTTTGGCGCCGGAATTATTTTTTTAATTTTAGCACATCCTGTATATAAAATGTGAATAATACAGAACCAAATACGTTAGAATTATGAAACAAACTGCATTTTGAAGAGAAAAAAACAGAGAGTATATACCACGTTTAAAATATTCAGTACCTGTATTTGTTGAATAAATATATAAAATGCAACTTTAGAGGTTAGCGATGCAGTACGACCACTGTAGTTGACGTTAGGTGTCAAAAGGTTAAGCTGTACCTGGAAAGGGCAACCTTGAGAGAGAGATGGGTAATTATTACTGAAGGGGGGTGCACACCAAAAGTTAATAAACTTAAAGGGAATTCTTTGTTGTGCTTAATTATATGCTACACTATGAAGGTATACTGGGGACTGGAGGTATTGATCCATGCATTCTTAACGTAAGAAATAAATGGGGTTAAAGTGAGCATCATGCGTAAGCCACTTTACTGCCAGGCAAACAGTCCTCATTATACATTGAGTAGAAAGCTGGGTGGGCCCCAGAAGTAGTCTGGATGCTTTCACAATGAGAAAAATCTCTGTTCCCTGCCAGTAATGTAACCATCATGGAGAAAGAAATAGACCTATTCCCCCTACCCTCCCCATTCCCTGCTTTTGTAACTGGAAGACAAGTGAAATATAAATATACGTGATTGTAAGTTAAACATACAACAAAATGCAACACAGTCATTCCTAATATTACCCTCCAGGACATTTGCAGTTGCCATTTATATTTTTTAAATGAGTGTATGCTCTCCTGCGAATTTATGTCTCCAATTTGACATTCAGAGGACCATGCATTATGATATATTCTTATAATAAAACCAACGAGATGCACTAATTTCTCAAATTTATTTTTGGAATAAAACTCTACGTGTTTCGGACAGTATCTCTGTCCATCATCATGATTCTAGCACTGTACACAGCAGTAGGTATGTGTCATACAGATTTTGCTGACATCCTGATCCCACTAGCAAACAGTCAGCAAAACCTGTATGACACATACCTATTGCTGTGTACAGTGCTAGAGTCATGATGATGGACAGATATACTGTCTGAAACATGTAGAGTTTTATTCCAAAAATAAATTTGAGAAATTAGTGCATCTCGTTGGTTTTATTATAAGAATATGTCCTGGAGGTAAGAGAGAAGTGACCATTGTGTCTGAGCATCATTTTGTGAAGGTGCATGGAAAAGTTTGCTTAACCATGGCAGTAGATGGAGTTGGGTGGGCCTCACAGTCATTTTGAACAGGAGTCTGCAATATGTTTATTAGCATGAAAACCATTAAAACATGAAGATACTGTCCAGTATTTTGATGCCTCATAATTTGGAAGTTACCAATGTTCCAGAGTAACTTGCTGCCCCGAACTGCAGTATGCCACCTCCATCTTCATAGTAGAGGGTGGAAGCAGCAGGTTGCAAAAATGTAGTGTGTATGTGTCTACCAAACTACAAGGCATCACATCCCTGGACACACTGTCTATACAGTTGTTGCTATAAGAACGTGAAATCTCACACACCAGTGCATGAATACTTACAGAGTTTAACATTTTCAGCATCAAAGTCGAAAGCATCAACCTTCCTTGTTGGTGAGTCAATGAAGTACATCACTTTTAGGTCTTCACTCCACGCCAAGCCATTCGATATTCTAATCTTTGTTACATGTTTTGTTGGTTTCCAGTCCTTTGAGAAACTGAAAAGTGACCCTACCTCTGGGATAAATTGACCTTCAGAACCTTCTTCTTGATCCATTGTTCCTGTAGGAAAACAGAATGTTGCCTTAATGTTGATAAGCAGTGAATCGCCATAGAAATTTAAAATATCTACCAGTGGCACAGAAGTCACGTGACACAAGAGGCATCATGTTAGACATTGAGTGTGAAGTGACTGTACCACACTATAAAATAACTCAGGAAAGACGTGAACATGTATCAGCTGTGTTATCAACTTTATGACCCAGCCACAGTGCCTTGAGAGAAATAAACTCCAATACCCATTGAACAGGAGACTGCGTAGACCCAGAGCTGGTCTGGAAATTTTTTAGGAAACTCCCTTGCCCCAGCTAGGAATTGAACCCCAAATTGCCCCACTTGTAGCCTAGTCATTATATTAAATATGCTTTCTCTTCTCCCATAATGTGGAATGTCCACTTTGCATCTTCTGATAATAGGAATAAACAACAGTTTGAAATTTCTTATGCTTTCCTAGTTTCGTTAGTGAAGACACATGGTTGCTTGTTCTTGTGCATTTGTTCCATGTGAAAAACTAAGGCTCATCTTCTGTCCCTCTCCCTCCAAAAGTAAGCAACATTCTAAGGCATCCTGTCCTAAGTGAGATGTATGAAGTTTCATTTTTCCATACACACTCTGTATGGTCTTCCATGCAAAGTTTCCCTGTCAGTATTTTCTGTCTATCTCCTTCAGTCCTGGACTGAATAGGTGTGGTCTCAAAGACACAGGTACTTTTCTAAGTCCTGTTTCTGCAGTATAAGTGATAATACAATGTGAGTGTGTTACTTTCCTCCCACGTGCATTCCATGTCCTATTCTGTGACTTTTCCAAGTCAAATTAGTTTGTGTCCATTGCTTTAATTTTGACACTCTTCATTGGTTATGTTACTTTGCTTGACCCAGTCAGTCTTCTGTGATGTCCAGCAATTGATATTTGATTTTATGGATCAGCTTGTAACACTGGTGGTTTGGGGAATGATATAAAGTGATTATGGTTGATTATATCATCAAGAAATTTGTATGTAAAACTGTCAATATAGAGTGTTTTGTGATTGCAGTAAGTGTTTTGTTTGCCTGTCAAAGGCATGTGGAGAAAAGGAATTTTATGAGACCTTTCAGTAAGATTGCTGGGTTCAATAAATAAAATTCCAGACTCCAGTAGGAAAGTACAAAATCTGTACAAGCAAAAGAATTTCCAATTCACAGTTGAGACTTGTTCCAGTCTGCTTTCTTGTGTTGTGTTGTGTCTTGTTGTGTTGTAATATTTCAGTCAGCTGGCTTGAAAGCATCTAGTGTGGGCTTTTGTTCTTGCATTGGTGAACCCTGAGCTATCTAATACCAGCAAACTAGGTATATTTGAAATCATTTTTAACAAAAGTGTGTACAATCAAACATACAAATTCTGAATTAAATCAACATTTGATATACAGATTTCTCCATCTGGTTATATCGTCTACTGGCCCATTATTTCTCTCAAGGTGAACATGTCAAGTTCCATGCATTGTATAGAGGCTTTCATGGATAACGCATTACTTGTGACTTCATGTCATACCTGCCCACAGTTGACCGGTAGGATCCGCCTTGCCATCATTTAGCCTATTATTCTGAACTTCTTTTTCATTATCAACAGAACAGACATATTTCACATCAGCAGGAGTGCTACTTTCACCATCCCATGTCAGAATAGCCACATTACGTCCCGCTGTAATTACAAACTTGTCTTTGCTTCCTTCAAGCGGAATAACAAATGAGACTTGGTCACCTGTAGGAATCACGAAATAGTTCAGATATACAGAAAGTGAAATCACAAAACTGACAACAGAAGTTTGTGTAAAAGATAATGCATTACGTTGATCACATATTTTACCCTGAGGTGACTGAACAGTTACTTGTAGAGTTTTTATTGTGCATCGCATGCAGATAATAAGATACTAATACAGTCTTTGACATGCATAAACTAAACTGCCTCTCTGAATGTCTACATTTCAACAACTGGGCATATTTTATCAAATGCTAATGTGTATGTTACCAAGTACAAAGTTGTTTGAAGCCATTACATGCATTTGTTATTTAATATTGAAACTCAAATGGTTTCGGTGCAATCACTAATTTAATGGCATGATTTATTCAGAGAGCATGATTGAAAACATTTTCCATCTTGCTATTGCCCTGCCATATAGAATATGTGTGCTAGATATGCAAAGCATTGCTTGTGCCTAAGGCACTAGTCATGTCACATGAGTAATTGAACTGTATCTTTCTCATACCACTTCAAGTGTAGGCCATTCTTGTTACTTTATGAAATGTTTAGGTCCTGTAGATTGTATTTTCACTCAAATTGACATGACATGTATTTGGAAGAGTGATGTAAACACTTGCACAAACATATCACATTTTACACACTATAGATATTGAGAATATAGGTCTAAATACAGATCATTGGCCTCTTCTGTATGGAGGTGAAATATGATCTGGTCTTAATGTGTTAATAACTGTTTAAGTACTGTTTAAGTCCAGGGTCAGTCACTGTACTGACAGAGAATTGTGGCTTCTTGGTCAGGATTATGGTCTGCATAGTGTGCCAGAAGCTGTAAATATAGTGATGGAACAGATACTTCAGGTCAGAAGGGACTGGAAGGGAAAGCAATAGGAGGCAGAAAGGGGGAAGCTCAGAACACTGTCCATTCATATTCATCTAGATCCATTCATATTCATTAAAATGTCTGTTATTGACAATACTTCTTTATTAGGTGACATTACATACCAGTTTTCACTCTTGTGTGTTTATTGGTGGCAGGAACATACTTATGGATTGAGCAGCCTTGAATATCAACATAATACAGTGCTTGAGCATTGTGGTCCCAGTGAGGTCCTTCACCAAGTATTGCAGGTGCTGAAATTTGTTCTACTTTTGGTACAGCCATCGTTCAACATGCTAGAATGAAAAAACAAAATTGCAGTATCTTTTCTATGTATGTTGTGTGAATTTAAGTGATAATAGACAAGACTGAATGTAGTGTCCTAAATTGTTCATAACTGGCTTCATCACACTCTTCTTTTTCATTTTTATAGCTTTAATTCTGGTCTTTTGACATTATAATGTTCTTTTTTTAATTCAGGTTCATAAATGTGCCTCAGTCTCTCTCAGATACGAATACAGAATGATGCTAGTACCAACATATAATTCTACAAATTCAATCAGGATACAAATGTTCTAATTACAGTAGAATGTGTTGCCACTGAAGCCTGCATTAAGTGTATCATAACTACTGGAATACAACATGTTGTCATTCTAATTAAAACCATCGATAGTGCCATAATTCTTAAGTTATTTCATTTGCTGCATAATGTGTTAAAATGACTGCCTTTTAAGGTTATAATGTGAACAAGAATGTGAGAAATAGAAATTGTCACTCAACAAAACAAAGTTCATTCAGTAGGCTGAAATTTATAGAAAATAATTTGAAATTTAAAAATGATTAATAGTTAGGAGAGAAGTGATTGCAGTTGTTTGTCCACTTAAAAACTGTGGGTAGAACTGAGGTCTGTAGGATGACCTAGAACAAGAAGATATTGTAATAAGAGATGAGAAAATGAAGTATTTCTGTCACATAAAAGAAAAACAATGCTAGAGGAAGGAAAGGTAACATATTTATATTATGGTTGTTAAGAGTGCAGAATCAACCTTGATGCCGGAGAGAGCACATGTTGCTCTGAAACTATCATTGTGGCACAGTCTACAAGTCCATAATCTGAATGTACACAGACATAACACACATATTAACAATTTACTTACTTACTCCATGGTGCAGAATCCTTCTTGAGAAGCTAACTGGTTTGCAGCTAGTCAAGAAATTCCCCGCATTTCACGGAACCCGAAGGTTTATTACCGCACTCACAAGCGTCCGCCACCTGTCTCTATCCTGGGCCAGCCCAA
>Ga0131853_10008211_pt1 | contig 19004 bp, 19 predicted proteins | sample TergutLab28metaG_FD_92764 | JGI IMG/M metagenome (GOLD analysis project Ga0131853, IMG submission 92764) | Labiotermes labralis P1 segment gut microbial communities from Petit-Saut dam, French Guiana - Lab288 P1 (version 2) (version 2) | ecosystem: Host-associated > Arthropoda: Insects >...
CAGATGTCACAGGGATGCAAGGTCGTACAGATAGACATCGACCGTGTGGAGTTCGATAAGCACAGTCAGACCGCGGTGAACATACTCGCGGATGCGAAGAAGGCGATGCAGCTGATAATATCGCAACTGAAGAGGCCGTCCCCGTCCAAGGCATGGTCGGAGAGGACCGCGGAGCTGAAGAGACGGTGCTCATGCGACAACATCGGCGATGACAGCGAACCGATATCGCCCAGGCGTGTGATGGCCGAGATCAACAAGATACTGGATGACGATATGATAATAACCACGGACGTGGGCCAAAACCAGATGTGGGCGATGCACAACCTGAAGATCAGGCGCCCAAGGCAGCTGATATCGTCCGGCGGTATGGGAACGATGGGTTTCGGATTCCCTGCGGCGATGGGCGCGAAGGTCGCCAAACCGGACAAGAACGTCATGGCCATAACCGGTGACGGAGGTCTGTTGATGGTCATACAGGAACTGGCGACCGCGGTCGCGGAGGATATACCGGTGGTGATATGCCTGATGAACAACGGCTGGCTCGGAATGGTGAAGCAGTGGCAGAAGCTGTTCTGGAACGAGAGGTACTCCGGTACCGTGCTGTATAAGTCGAACCCGGACTTCGTGAAACTCGCAGAATCATTCGGTGCGAAGGGCATACGCGTGGAACGCCCCTCCGAGATAGGGGACGCGTTCAAAGAAGCCTTCGCATCCGATAGGGTGTGCCTGGTGGACATCCGTGTGGATCAGGAGGAGGCGGTTCTCCCGATGTTGCCGCCCAACCCGACGCTGCCGATAATAAAGGGAAAGTGTCCGTTCTGACGGCTGCCGTTGTGAGAGATAGCTTTTAGTTCTATGAAAGTATGCGTGCGGTAACCAGGTGTTAGTAAATGGACATCTATCATGATTCGGATGCGGACTTGAATGTTCTCAAAGGCAAGAAGATCGCGGTGCTCGGTTACGGGGCGCAGGGAAGGGCGCAGGCGCTGTGCCTCCACGACTCCGGTCTGGACGTAACGGTCGGTGCGAGAAAGGACGGGGCGTCCTGGAACAAAGTGAAGGAAGACGGCCTCAAGGTGGCGGAGATACCAGACGCAGTGAAAGGTGCGGACGTAGTTATGATGCTCCTCCCGGACGAGGTCCAGCCGGATATATACAAAGAGATGGTGGAGCCCAACATGAAGAAGGGCTCCGCGCTGGAGTTCGCTCACGGTTTTTCAATCACGTACAAGCTGATAGACCCTCCCGAGGGGATCGACGTGATAATGATGGCCCCCAAATCACCGGGGGACATGGAGAGGATCGCGTTCCTGGAAGGCTTCGGCGTTCCGGCGCTGATATCGATTCACAGGGATTTTACAGGGAACGCGAAGAGCACGGCACTGGCATTGGCCAAGGGAATAGGGTCGACGCGTGCCGGGGTCTTCGAGACATCCTTCGATTTCGAGACCAAATCCGATCTGTTCGGTGAACAAGCAGTACTATGCGGTGGTGTCACGGCGATGATCAAGGCCGGATACGAGACGCTCAGGGAAGGCGGCTATCCTCCGGAGATAGCATACTTCGAGGTTCTGCATGAGGTGAAGCTCATAGTGGACCTGATACAGGCCGGCGGTTTCTCCAAGATGTGGCATGTGGTCTCCAACACCGCCGAGTTCGGAGGTCTGTCGAGAAGGGACCGTGTCATAACCGAGGAATCGAAGAAGGGCATGAGGTCGATACTCGCAGACATAGAGTCCGGACGGTTCAAGGACGAATGGCGCGCGGAGTGGAGGAACGGCCTGAAGGAACTGAAGAGAATGGAAGCGGACGATGCGGCGCTCGAACTGGAGACGGTCGGTAAAGATATAAGGGCGCTCTTCGAGAGAAAGAAATGAGCAACCGTATAAAGATAAGGACACGGAGCGGCGAATGGACGGCCGAGCTGGATGATTCCGATGTTTCGAACGAGATATGGTTATCGCTGCCGTTCTCCGCGGATATCAACATGCTCGGTTCACAGATGTATTTCGAGATGATCCTGGACTCCGAGTCCGTCGGTGATTCGAAGATATTCGAGAAGGGTGACATAGTCCGGTGGCCGTCGGCAGGTGCGATCTGCATATTTTTCGGTCCGACGCCGCTGAGCACCGACGAGAGGCCCGTAGTATCGTTCCCTATGAAGAGGATCGGTCGTGTGATCGGCGAATGCTCCGACATGGAATACTCCGGCGACAGGACCAGGATAACGATCGAGCGTTCCTTCTGACGTCAGTTCCCCGCCAGTTCGGTGCCGGAGAAGCTCATTGCCGGCACCGTCGCATGTCCTGTGTTCACAGCGTCCCTGCCTATTAACTCGATATTAGCCAGTGCATCGAACATGTTGCCCATGAGCAGCGCATTGTTGACCGTTTCGGTGATCCTCCCGTTCCTTATCAGATGGCCGCATCTGACCTCTAGCCCGAACCTTCCGGTCAGCGGATCCGCCTCCGGCCACGCGAACTTCTCAACCAGTATGCCGTTGTCCGTTTGTGACACGATATCGTCAAGCGAATATCTTCCCGGCGATACGATGAGGTTCATCGGCTTCACGGAGACCGCCGCGGAGTAGACGTTCTGCGCGTCCGTCGGATCGCGGCGTATCCCGTTACCGGTGCTCTGACCGATGAAACTGTCATGTATCGACCTTCTGAAGATACCGTTCTCCACAAGGACCTTCTTCGTCGCCGGTGAGCCCTCGTCGTCGAACTCGGAGCAGAGCGGTCCGGGCACGGTCGGGTCGTCGACGATCGTCAGTATATCTGACGCAACCTTTTCATTCATTTTCTCGGTCCAAGGACTTCTTTTGTAAAAGATGTTCTCGCCATTGACAGCTGATCCGACAGATGAGATGATCATGTCGCCCAGCTCGCAGGGAGGCAGGACCATGGTCATCACCTCCTTTCCGGCGAACGGTTCCGCGGAGGCGGACTCTTTCGCTTTTCTTTCGAGTTCGCCGCCTATCCGCTCCGGGTCCGCCGATAAGGACGTTCCGTACAGCGATTCCGTCCCCTCGCCGTTCCTTCTCCCTCTGTGCATGGATGTGAAATGACCGTACATCATCGTTCCGCTGTGCTCGGCAAGGAGCCCGTTGCTGTTGGCGATCGCCGATCTCACGGACGACAGCCGCAGTATCCCGCGCGGAATCTCGCAGCCGCACGCGCCTATGACGGCAGACAGCAGGTCCTTAAGCTCACGGTCCGTGATGTTGTCTATCTTTTTGTCAAATATGTCCTTGACGCTCACGGCCGGACGCGAAGGCATGGGATATCCCTTGAAACCGTCGTTCTTCGGTGAGAACGACGACACCTTGACGGCTGTTTCGGCACATCTCCCGGCGGACGAGGTGTCGTTCAGCGTGGCACACGCCCTTCCGAGCCTGTTGCCGGAGGCGACCCTCACGGATATCCCGGCGTCCGTCTTCGTCTCGATGTTGCTTATCCTGCTCCCGTCGATGTACGCAGAGCGGGTGACGCTCATTATGACGTATGACTCCGCATGATCCGCCTTCGCATGCCTCAGCGCTTCGGCGGCGGCCTCGTTCACGTTCATCATCCGCCTCCGATGATGATATTGGACCTGCAGTACGGACCTCCTGACGAGACGTTCACCCAATCCTCGATGCCCTTTCCGCACATCCCTCCGTCAAAGATGACCTTTTTGGTCGCAGCGTCAACTGTGGTCAGTATCTCCAGCGCCCTGCCGGTAAGCGTGAACGACCGCAGCATGTCGGTTATCTTACCGTTCTCTATCAGGAATCCCCTGAGGACCTTGGCCTCGAACCCTCCTCCCACGGGGTCTTCCATACCGTTGACCATCTTGTCACACAGGACTCCGTACTTAGTGTCAGCAATAAGATCGTCCAGTGTACGGTCGCCCGGGCCGAAGAAGGTATTGGTCATCCTCGCCCATATCCTTTTTCCGAAGTTCTCGGCCCTTCCGTTACCGGTCGGTCTGACGTTCATGAGGGATGCCGATTCGAGGGTGTGCATATATCCCTTGTAAATTCCATTCTCTATTATCGCGGTGCGCGACGCAGGGGTACCCTCATCGTCGTACAGTATCGTACCGTGCGCCCCGTCCACCGTTCCGTCGTCGTACATCGAAACGGCATCGGACGCGACCCGTCTGCCGACGGCGTCCGTGAGGAACGATCTCCTTTTGACGACCTCGTCCGCCTCGGACGCGTGTCCCATCACCTCATGGGCAAGCAGACCTGATATCATGGGGTCGCTTATCACACACGACGGTCCGTTGGGCGCGCGCTTAGCTTTGAGAGTAAGCACAGCTTCGCGGGCAGTGCTCCTACCAAGTTCCTCTATGTCTAGGCTCTTTACCAATTCGAAACCCTTCGTCCCGTCCGGTCCGGCGTAGTATCTTTCCATCCGTCCACCGTCGGACGCGACGCTCATGACCCTGAAACGTGTTCTGACCTCCTCCCACTCAATCTCGGAGCCGACGGAGTTTATCAATATGTTATCGTTTACCTCGTCGCTGTAACTTCCGATGCGGTTCAGTACCCCGTCAGTGGTCTGCGCCGAGTCCGCATCGAGGACGGCGGAGACCTTCTCCCTCATGTCGACATTGTTAGGATGGATCTTCACATTCTGTTTCGCTTTCTTCCTGATGTCCGCGACGTTCAGTTCCATGCTGCCCTTCGGGGCGCCGGTCGCGTTCATGACGGCGATCGAGGCGGCCTTCTCCGTCTCATCGTCGCGGAACGACGTGGATGTGTAATATCCCCATCTGCCGCCGATCCATGCGCGCAGGCAGACGCCGCTCATGATCTTGTCCGAGAGATGGCGTATGTCGCCGTTCACCGACTGGATACCGATGCTCTTGACCGTCTGCGATCTCGCATCGCAGAACTCGGCACCGAGCCGTATCATCGTGTCCACCGCCTTCTGAAGAGAGTGGTGCATCATATCACCGTCATTTCCTTATCGAAATCCGTCAGCCTTTCCGCGCCGTCGTTCGTTATGAGGATCGTGTCCTCTATCCTTATTCCTCCGACGCCCGGGATGTATATGCCGGGCTCGGCGGTCACGATCATCCCCTCTTTGAACACGTCCTTCGAGAGATGCGAGACCGACGGGCCCTCATGGGCGTTCATCCCCAGCCCGTGACCGAATGAGTGTATGAACCTCCCTCTGAACTCGCTTCCGTCGATGACCTTCCTGGCGGCGAGATCCGCACTCTTGGCGCGTCCGCCGGCACGCATCTTCTCCATCCCGGCCTCCTGTGCCCTTTTGACGGTTTCGTACGCTCTTATCAGAATGTCATCCGGCCTTCCTAGGAACACCGTCCTCGTGAGGTCGGAGCAGTACATCCCGTACCTTGAGCCGAAATCGAACAGCGCCGTATCTCCCCTGCCGAGCGTGCGCCCGGAAGGACGGTGATGCGGCTCCGCTGCGTTCGGGCCGAACGCTGCGATCGTCTCGAACGCGTTCCCGTCCCCGCCGTCCGCCCTCATACGGGAATCGATGAGCCAGGCAGCCTCCTTTTCGGTCATGCCCTCCTGTAATATGTCAGGTATGGCGCGTGCGGTCCTTGACGATATGCGGCACGCCTCCCTTATCTCTGCTATCTCCTTGTCATCCTTCACCGCGGTGACATCCGCTATCTCCTTCGAGACGTCGAACAGCTTCGCATTCGTTATATTTTTGATGTATTCGGAAAAATTGTACGTTACCGACCCGCCGGATATCCCGATGCGCCTGCATCCCTTCAGAAGCCCTTCGAGTATCTCCCTCCGCTCCTCGCGCCTCTCGTACACGTGAACGTTGCCATTTCCGCTCCTTGCAGTGGTCTCCTCCAGCCGTCCGGTTATGACATCAAGCGAACCGTCCCTGAATATGATCGCCATGGAACCCTCGAACGAGCCTGAGCGCTGCTCTGTGACATACCAGAAAACAGGGTCCAGGAACGGCATGCCTCCGTTTGCAATGATGACCGCATCCTTCTTTGCCCGGTCCGCTATCCTTTGAGTTCTCATCAGATGCCTACCCAATCGTTCCTGATGACTCTCTTCAATGCCGATATCGCCGATAACGCTGCGAGATGACTCGTGGACTGGTTGTTGAGGTACGGGACGTTGCTCGTTCTCGATACGATCTCGCCGAACTCCCCTTTCACGATGAGCTCGTGCGAATTGGACCGTGTCGCCGGGTCAAGGACTATCTTCACCTTCGTCCTGTCGAAACCGATGCCCATTATGCTCACAGTGGCCGCGACGTTCACATTCTTCGGGAACAGTTTCACCGCCTCTCTGGCGGTACCTTCGTATATCACGGTCGGTCTGTCGATCTTGCTGATGTCTATCCCATTATCCTTGAGGTAGGGGACGTCCAATAAACTCTCCGGGTTCTTGGTGGTGGTAAGTTCCACTTCGTCTATCCGTCCGACGGACGCGGAGCTCAACCCGTCGGTGCCGCACACGGCCCCCGATGGGACGAGTATCCTCGCGCCGGTGTTCCGGGCGGTCTCGTAGACATTCTTCCTGTAATCGTCATCAGCGAGTGCACTGACGGACATTATCATCATATCGACGCCTCTTCCGACAACTTTAGGGATAAGGTCGCCGGCGGCAGCCTGGCTGGCCGCCTCTATGACAAGGTCGCAGTGATACAGTTCCGGTTCGATGGAGCGTATGGCCACCGCCTTCTTCAATCTGGATGCGAGGGCCTCCGCGGCCAGTCCTCTCTGATCCGTGAGATAAATCCTCTTCACTTCCGCCATCTCGTCGGCGGCCTCCGCCAGCTCGCCGCCGATGGACCCGCAACCGATGATCGCTAAGCGCATAGCGTCGATTACCGTCCTGCAGGTATATAAGTTGTTTCGGACGCGAAAATAAATTAACGTGATGCGTGTTCTCCGCATGATGCCGTACGAGACGCTTGAGCACACAGCCGACATACTTGTGAGATGCACCGGAAGGACGATGGAGGAATGCTTCGAGAGCGCAGCATTCGCCCTTTTCGACCAGATGGTGAACATCTATACGGTGGGAAGGACAAAGAGATTCTCCTTCGAGGTAGAATCGGACGATATCGAGGGAAGGCTCTATGCGTTCCTGTCAGAACTACTCTATATCATGGACGCCGAGTCTGCGGTGCTGTCCTCGTTCACCGTGACGTTCGACGATCGGAAAGTTATATGCGAGGCATACGGTGAGACATTGGACACGGGAAGGCACGATCCGAGGACGGAGATAAAGGCGATCACGTACCACATGATGCACGTGGATGAGACGGAACCGTCAGTAACGGTACTTTTCGATGTATAGAAATACTCCGATGGCATAGCGGCGGGTATGCTCAGATTGGGTTGGTTCTCCTCCGGAAGAGGCCCCGGTTCAAGGGACCTCCTGAGGACGGTCATGGAAAAAAAGAAAGAGGGTGTGCTCGATGTCAACATAGAGTTCGTTTTTTGTAACTGGGACAACAACGAGGAACCGAACACCCGGAAGGAACAAAGGGAACAATTCTTCGCAATGGTCCGCGGGTACGGGATACCATTGGTCACGGCATCATGGAAGACGTTCCGCCCGGACATATGGGAGAAGGACCAGACCGAATGGAGGAACGAGTACGGAAAGGAGATGAGGTCGCTCCTTTCCGGGTACGAGTTCGAATTGGGGATACTCGCCGGTTATATGCTTTGGGTGGATGACGATACGTGCGAGGAGTACGATCTGATAAACCTTCATCCGGCGCTTCCGAGCGGTCCGAAGGGGACATGGCAGGAAGTTATTTGGAAGCTGATCGAGGAGGATGCGGATGAGCACGGGATAATGATACACCTGTGCACGAAGGAGTGGGACAGAGGTTCCGCGCTCACATACTGCGGGTTCCCGATACGCGGCCCCGCATACGATGAACTGTGGAACGGCATGAGAGAGAAGCTGAGAACGAGGACGATGGAACAGATCAGGGCCGAGGAGGGCGAGAAGGAGCCGCTGTTCGCCATGATGAGGAAGGACGGCGCCCGGCGGGAGCTTCCTCTCATCGTCTCGACCATAAAGCAGTTCGCGGAAGGCAACCTTAAGATGAAAGAGCAGAAAGCGTATCATAACAACAGGCCGCTCAACGGTCCGTTCGATCTTTCCCACGACGTCAATGACTCGATAGATGGTGAATGAGGATGGAATACAATCACATGGACGAACTGGGGTTCAGCGAGGACCGGCAGATGCTTTGCACGGTGCAGGGGTTCCTCTCTTCTGCCAACGCCATGAAGAGGATGTGCGACCGCTTCATACGAGGGGGCGCGAGGATATACGACAGTCTGATGGCCTTCGACAACATAATGTCGTTCGGCCTCGGCCGTGACGACAGGAAGTCAGGGGATGCGTTCAGGACACTGGTGCCGATGCTGAAGGCGGCCGGCGTTACCGACAGTTCGGTGTACGATCACTTCGTCGGGGATATGAAGCTCATGCCGAATTCCGATGTCATACGGTATCTGAGCGGGATGATGACCGTGCAGCCGGTATCGGAGGCGTACGAACATCATTCCATGGCACTGTGCGAAGCCGTCGGACTTCCGGCGGACAGCATTCGGTGCACCGAGGTGTCCTTTGATGAATTGGACATAAGTAAACAGGACGGCAAGAGGTTCAGGGAGTTCGCGACGGAGATCGCGAAGATGGACGTCCCGAAGATATCGTCCAACGATGATGCACAGTTCCTCGGTCATAAGGATCAGATGATACTCGAGACGATCGACGGGATAATTGAGAAGATAGGTGTGACGGATTTCTTCTATCAGATAGACGAGATGACGCCGTTGGGCGGGAACGAGAAGGCGGTGATGCTCATGGAGCTCGGAAGAGGCACCAACGTGGATATGGACTGCACCGCATACGTCGGATGTAACGGAACGGACTATCCGGCGATGGACATAGTGCGGGACAACGAAGGACTGGCGATATCGTTCAACGGCGACGAATACGCTGTCAAAGGGTCCAACGTCGCCGTTATGTCGCCGAATCCGCTCGCGGCAGCGGTACTGATATCGGAGTTCTATGCAGGAGGTTTGGAAAGGGTTCTGTCGCTGATAGAGTCATGGGACCGTGAAAAACTGTCTAAGCGTGACAATTCCGACAGACATCTGATGAACGCGATGCTCAAAGCGTTCCCGTCGAAACTCCCGGAGGTGGTCGCTGTGAACGAGGACAACATCGACGCTGTGATCAAGGAGAGCGAGAGATTCAGGCGAAAGCTGACAGTGTGACGCTACCGCTGCGATCGGTCTAACTGCTGGAATAATTATGATGATGGTGCTCATGCCGGGATTCGAACCCGGGTGTCCACCTCGAAAGGGTGGAATGATTGGCCGCTACACTACATGAGCCTGAACAGCCCATGATAGAATTGGTTAATAATGGTTTCCTTCAAAGGAACGGAAGTTTGACCACTGTCGTTCCCACCGTACGGCCGCGTATCTCCATCTCCAGTTCGGTGCCCGGTGCCGACAGCGTCTGCGGGACGTAGCCCAACGCGATACCGATCCTCAGCATAGGGGACATCGTGCCCGATGTCACAGTCCCTATCCTTTCGCCGTCCATCAGTATCGGATACCCATGCCTGGGTATGTTCTTGCCGTCCGTTCTCAGGGCGACCAGGACATCATAACCGCCGTGTTCCCTCTGCGATTCTATCACTTTCTTTCCGATGAAGTCATGATCCGTTTTGACCACCCATGCCGGTCCCGTCTGCGCGGATGTCTGAGTGCCGTCGAAATCGGTCCCTGAGAGTAACATCCCCTTTTCCAGCCTCAGGGTGTCCCTGCACCCGAGTCCGGTCAGCGTCAGATCGTCACCGCCCGCGCTCACCAGAGCGTCCCAAAGGGTCCCGGCGCCATTCCGGTCGACCAGTATCTCGAACCCGTCCTCTCCGGTGTATCCGGTGCGCGCGAACACGCAGACGGTCCCTTTCTTGTCCGTTGTCATTATGTCCGGGAGGAAACCGCACTCCACGCCGCCCACGGACGCCGCCGTGAAATTGAATCTCTTTATCCCGGTCACGTCATCGTTCGTTATTCGCTGCGCTATCTCCACTGCCTTCGGCCCTTGTATCGCAAGACACGCGACCCTCGACGATACGTCGATTATCTCCGCATCCGTACGCTCTCGTTCCGCGAGGCCTTGCAGCCATGATAGAACGACATCCTTGGTGGATGCGTTCGGAACCAACAGGAAACCGTCCGCGCCGAGGTTGTAGACTATCGTGTCGTCGATCACGGTCCCGTCGTCCCTCAGGATATGGGAATATATCCCCTTACCCGGGACCGCCAGGTCGAGGTTGTTGGTCAGCGCCTTTTTCAGGAAACCCCTCGCTCCGGGCCCGCGTATGACAAGATCGCCCATATGGGACACGTCGAAAAGTCCGGCGGAGGTCCTCACTGCGTTATGTTCCTCCATGATACCAGAATACTGGATGGGCATCTCCCATCCGGCGAACGGTACCATCTTCGCGCCTGAGCTCACGTGTTTGTCAAAGAACGGAGTTCTCTTGAGATCCATGTGTCCCCGTATCGATGTCTAAGTATTTCCCTCATTCGACGAGACGCTCAGGTATCATCTGATATCTCCAGAGATCCTCCAGCGTCTCGGCCTCCCGTATGAGCTCCGCCTTTCCGTCGTGCATGAGCACCTCTCTGCACCTGGGCCTTGAGTTGTATGTACTGCTCATCGAGAACGCGTATGCGCCGCAGTTGTAGACTGCCACAACATCCCCTTCCTCAGGAGTAGGGAGCGCCCTGTCCCTCGCCAGATAGTCACCGGACTCGCAGATAGGACCGACAACGTCGTACTTTCCCTCGCATGCCTTGTTGAACTTGTTAGCTATCGCCACATGGTGATATGAATCGTAGAACGTCGGCCTTATGAGCGTGTTGAACCCGGCGTCCACTCCTATGTAGTTCTTCCCTCCGGCGCGCTTCACATCCACACATCTGGTCAGCAGTATCGTGCTGTCGCAGACCACGTAGCGGCCCGGCTCCAGCGCGATCGTCCTCACGGACGTGTCGTTAAGTATCATGTCGGTCACGACGGAAGCGAGCTCCTCTATATCCATTTCAGGTTCGTTGGGTTTGTACGGTACTTCGAAGCCTCCGCCCATGTTTATAAATTCCAGGTCAAGGCCGTGGACATCCTTGATATCATTCGTTAGATCCGTTAGAACGCTTACCGCATTCGACAGCGCGTTCATAGGGTCCGACCCTCCGGAGCCTATGTGCACATGTATACCGATCGGTCTGAGACCGAGCTCCAGCGCCCTTCCGTATATGTCGACGGCGGAATCCAGAGGGATGCCGAACTTCGAACCCTTCGATCCGGTGACCACCTTGTCGCAGTGTCCCGCGCCGATACCCGGTGTTATGCGGACGGATATTTTGGCGTTCCCGTCTATTTCAGCAAGCCGCTCCATCTCGGACGGGGAGTCGATGTTCACCATCACCCCGGTGTTGAGCACATCCCTCAGTTCGGAGGTGCTCACGCTGGTGCCGGTGTACATGATCCTCGATACCGGGAACCCGACCTTCATGCACGTCGCGATCTCGCCGATCGAGACGGTGTCCACGTAGCTTCCCTCTTGTTCAAGTATCCTCAACAGCGCCATCGACGTGTTGGCCTTGCATGCGTAGTAGACGCGTGTGTCCATGTGCTTCGCGAACGCGTTGTATATCCTTCTGTAGTTGCCTCTCAGGATATCCTCGTCCGTCACGTAGACGGGGGTACCGAAGCGCTCCGCTATGTCCTCGGCCCGCAGCCCGCCGAACAGCATGCTGCCCCTGTCGTTCTCGAAATCCCTCATATTACTCCTCCACGAACTTCCTGTGCAGCGTCTGCACGACATTCAGCGCCATCCCGGACGGTACGACGAAGTTCAGCGACACGTCCGACGCTCCCTCGGATATCAGTTCCACGTTCGCGCCCGCATCGCGGACAGCACCGAATATGTCCGCCGACACGCCGCATCTGGCCAGCAGATCGTCGCCGACGGCGCATATCAGTGCCATGTTGCTCTTTACGTCTATTCTCTCCACATCCTCCGGACCGAGCAGGTTCAGGTGCCTCAGCGTCTCCTTGACGTCAAGGTTGTTCACGAGCAGCGCAACAGTCGACAGCGACGTGGATATCTCTTACAAGATGACGCCGGCATCCGAGATCTTCTCTATGATCCTGGCGACCATCCTCGGCCTGTAGGCGATCTCGGACGAACTCACTGTTATTATCGAAAGGTCCGCCTTCATGGCGACGCTCCGCAGGAGCTCGTTCTTCTTTTTCTTCAGATGGTGTATCAGTGTCCCCTGGGACTGAGGTTTGAAGGAGTTCCTGACCTTCACCGGTATGTGCTTCATCCTCACCGGCTCTATGGTCCTGGGATGCAGGACCTTCGCGCCCAGGTATGCGAGCTCAGCGGCCTCGCCGAAGTTCATCTCGTCTATCTTTATCGCCTCCGGCACGACCCGGGGGTCGGCGGACATGAAGCCGTCGACGTCCGTCCATATCTCGAGACAATCGGCATCGAGACCGTTCGCAACGACCGCGGCCGAATAATCGGAACCTCCGCGCCCGAACGTCAAGGGCTTTCCTTCCTCGTTGCATCCGTAGAATCCGGTTATCACCGGAACGACGCCCCTCATGATCAGGGGCTTGACGCTCATCATCAGCCCGTCGGATGTCTTGCTGAGATTGGCGGACCCGAGTCCCGGGGCCCCGACCGCAGATATTCCCGCCTCCTCGGCGGTCATCGCCACCGACTCCACATTCATCGACATGAGGACGTGCGCCATCAGCACCGACGAGAGGCGCTCCCCCTGCGATGAGATATTATCTCTGAAGAACGGATCGTTCCTTGCGTTCTTGTCGTCAATGAGATGTCTGAGCGATTCGATCCTCTTCTCGAAGTCGGTCATGAAATTCTTCAGTTGCTTCCCGTTGAGCACCTCCTTGGCGGCGTCCGTGTGCTTCTTCATCAGTCCCGCAATAACATCGTTGGCGCATGCACCTTCGGTGTCCAGGAACCAGAGCAGCTGGTTCGTCACGCCTGACATGGCCGAGATCACGACCGCCTTCCCGCCCTCGCCGTCCGCGATTATCTTCGCGGACCGCGTGAGAGCTTCGGCGGACCCGACGCTCGTGCCTCCGAACTTCATCACTGTGATCATAGGCCGAGCACCTCCTCCATGTTATGGACCTTGCCGTCCTTCTTCCCATGCACCCATCTTATTGCCTGGATGAATCCCTTCGCCAGTGATTCCCTGGAGCCAGCTCTGTGTTTCAGTTCTATGATCTCGCTGTTACCGGCGAACATCACGGTGTGGTCGCCGACCACATCGCCGCAGCGCAGCGAATGCATCCCTATCTCTCTTCCGCGCTCGCCGGTTATACCCTCGCGTCCGTGTCTGAGCTCAGTTATCCCTGTTATTCTCATCATCCTCTTCGCCGCCTCCAAAGCTGTGCCGGACGGGGCGTCCTTCTTATGGCTGTGATGCGCCTCTATCACTTCTATATCGTATCCATTGAGCGCTGCCGCAAGGCTCTCGCACATCTTCCAGAAGATGTTCACACCGATCGAGAAATTTGCCGAATGTACGGCGGACGTACCGCATCTGGCTATCTCGTTGTTCATATTCATGATAATATCGTTCGGTATGCCCGTCGTACCGATGACCATGTTCACACCCAGGGATGGTATCCTGCCGATGATCGCCGCCGCGGCGGACGGTGCAGTTATATCCACATAGACGTCCGCATCCTTCAGCACGAGCTCAAGGTCCTCCGGCCCTCTGGCGATGACGCCCGGATAGATCTCCTTGCCGAAGCTCTCCTCCCTCGGGTCGATCATTGCGCCCACCAACCTCATGTCCTTCTCGCTCTGTATCATGTCGCAGACAGTGCGCCCCATCTTACCCGTGGCGCCGCCCAATGCTATGTTGATCATAATATCACAATCCAATGCCCTTAAGAACGCCGTCGACCGCGGCGCGATTCCTTTCCGTCAGTTCCGTGAGTGGTAGTCTGAGTGCCCCGGACCCGTATCCCATCCTTGACATGATGTACTTCACAGGTATCGGGTTCGTCTCGATGAACAGTGCGTCGAACAGCGGTGAGAGTTCCGTATGCACGGCCAACGCCTCGTCCGTCCGTCCGGAGAGACAGAGGCCGACCATCCGCACCATCTTATCGGGGACGCAGTTCGATGCCACCGATATGGTGCCGTCGCATCCCATACACATCATCTTGTACGTAAGGAAGTCATCGCCAGAGAGAACGGAGAATCCCTTCGGTCTGCCGTTGAGTATCCTGCGGACCTGTTCGAGATCACCGCTCGCCTCCTTTATGCCGGTGATGCCGGGAAGTTCCGACAGCCTGAGCGTCGTATCCGACGATATGTTGCTGGCCGTCCTTCCCGGGACGTTGTACAAGATAAGAGGGATGCCCATCGACCCGGACACGGCCTCATAATGTCTGAATATACCCTCCTGGGTAGGCTTTATGTAATACGGCGATATGGAAAGGACCCCGTCCGCCCCCGCGTCCTCGACACTCCTGCTGAGGGCTATCGCCTCCGATGTCGAATTGCTGCCGGCGCCGGCGATGACCTTCACGCGCTTGGCCTCGTCCACGGCTATCTCTACCACACGTGTGTGTTCAGCGAACGATAACGTCGCTGACTCACCGGTGGAGCCGCACGGTACGATGGCGTCCACGCCTTTCTCCTCCTGTGACGCCACCAGCCGCCTGAGCGATTCCTCGTCCACCGAACCGTCCCTGTTGAACGGAGTGATGATGGCAGTGATGGTGCCTCTGAACACTCAACCAACTCCGAAATGTTCCTTGAGGATGAGTCGCGTGCGCGTGCTGAGGATGTTATCGTGGCGTCTGACGTTCTCGATGATGTCGTTCAGCTGCTGTGACGTCTCAACATCAACGATCGCTATGATGTCCTGGTCCCCGGTCACCTCGTACACTTCCGTCACACCTTCCTGGGACGCCAGCGTTCTGGCTATCTCCTCGGAGTTGGTGTTCACGTCTATCCTGATCTCCACCATCGCCTTGACGTTCCTTGAACTGGTCTTAATGGTGAATCCCTTGATTATGCCGTCGTCCGCCATTCTGCGGACGCGACTCCTTATCGTCCCTTCGGACACCTGAAGGTGCTCCGCTATCTCGACAAAAGGACGCCGTGAATCCCTCTTGAGCACCTCGATGATATGTTCGTCCAATTCGTCCATAGTAAACCCTCTTGTTAGATTTCGTAGCTACGAGTCCGATAAACGAAACAATTATATTTAATGCCTCCGAAAACAACAGCCGAACAACGAAAACAGAAAATTATTCTCTTACGCAACTTTATGGCCGTAACAGGTAATATAGGAATATTTTGCCGAAACGAGGATCAGAGGTCCATCTTCGACTCCTCGCCGGACGGGTTCTTGATGTAGACATCCATCTTCGGTATCGCTATCGTTATACCATTGTCAAGGAACTTCGTGTATATTCCTTCCCTTATCTCGCCGGCGATCGACCGGTGGTCGTCGAAATCATCCACGAAACCGCTCACGCGTATGGTGAGCGCTGATTCGGAAAAGTTCTCGAATCTCGCCTTCGGTATCTCCTCGGAACCGTCCTGAAGTATCCTGGGGTGTTCTATCATGGCTTCGAGGGCAAGTTTCTTCGCAAGCATTACGTTCGACGTGTAAGGAACGTTCACCAGTACGATTATACGATATGTGAGCGACTCGGCGGTTATGTTCACTATCGTGGACGACACGACCTTTTGATTGGGCATCGTGAATATCTCAGAGTTGGCCCAGTTACGGAAGGTGGTCATCATGAACCCAACGTTCAGCACTTTCAGCGTGTCCGGGCTGCTGTCCAGCCTGACCATGTCGCCCGGTCTGAACGGGCGGTTGATCAGCAGTGTGAAACCGCTGAAGAACTGTGCCAGCGTGCTCTGCGCACCGAACGATATCGCAAGACCGATGATACCGGCCCCGGTGGCGATTATCATCATATCGCTACCGAGCACCGCCAGGATGGCCCCGGTGGCGACCATCGCGATCACTATCTTTCCGAGCATGAGGAACAGCGGCGTCAGCGAATCGTCGGGTTCGTCCTCGTCCGCGGCCACACGCCGGTCCCACATCTCCAACAGAGCTATCAATATCCGCAGGAATATCCACGCGCCGAAGATTATGTATATTATCCACGCGGCCGTTTCGACGGTGCTGACAACGTATTCACCCGCTCCCATCACGGCCACGCACGCGGTCGCGCCGTACAGCAGGAACATGAAGAACATCGGTTTTTGTATCTTACCCTCGGTGGCCTTACGCTCCTCCCTGCTGTCCCTTATCAGGAAGGGCATGACGATCCTCGGCAGCAGAACGTATGTAACGAACACAGATATGATCATCCATACCAGCAGTGTCATCGCTGCGGCGTAAATCGCCGTGTCGAACGGGCCCGGCAGCGGGTTATGGAATAATCCCATGACCTTGTTGAACTGGTTCTCGGACGCCCGCCCGGAGAATATGTTCACAGTTTTCGTCAGGGTACATCTCTCTCCGGGGTCGTCCGGGTCGTAACCTGCCGCCGGGTCGTAGGCCGCGAACATCAGCAATATATCGACGTTGCGCATCGAGCCAAGATATCTGTCGGCGACGATCTTCAGGTGGAGCGTGTGCGTCTCTCCGCTCTCAAGAAGTATCGGCCCGTCATCCCCGACCCTCGGCATCTCGATATGTCCTTTGTCCTTGAAGCCGTCGCCCGCTCCCATGAACTCCGCTATGCGCGCGTCGGTCGGGTGGTTGTTCGAAACGATCACGTAAACGTCTATGCTCCTGCCCGCATACAGATCGGTCGCGGTGACGGACGTGGCGGAGAGCGAGAACTGCACGTCCGAGGCGTTCGCCGTCACGCCCGCGGCCTCTGCGCTGTCCGAGAGCATCGGCGCCATAGCTAGCAGCGATACGAGGACCGCCACGAACATCAATGCCGCCTTCATGTTCCGCATTCGGACCCGAAAAGGCGTTCTGCATAGATATATTTTCCCGGCTGGATAATCACACAGCCGCAAGCGTCCTAATTGAAATAACCGTAACGCGGTACGGGCGGATGTGAACGAGTTGATATTGCCGGCGATGCTGATCGCGGTAATGGTGGTGCTGGTGTCCGCGTCGCTCCATGACCTGAGATCGAGGGAGGTCCCGGACATGCACTGGATGATCATATGCGCGATCGGACTGTTCATGCTCGCGGCCGCGCTCTTCGACGGTGCGGTGACGATACAGAGGATCATGATACTCATAGGGTCGGCGATGATAGTCGTCGACATTTTGTACGACAAGGAGCGCTCCTTGAACACCGACATGGCGTTCTACGGACTGCTGGCGGTGATGTTCGCGGTACCGATGGCCACAGGACTCAGTGATGAGTTCGTCCTGGGGACGTTGGCGATCCCGATATGCTACCTGCTGTTCGTGGTGCTTTTCTTCTCCGGCGTGATAAAGGGAGGGGCGGACGTGAAGTGCCTGGTATCGCTGGCGATCGCGTTCCCAATGTACCCGGTCCTGTTCGGACTTCCGCTCATAGGCGCTCCAGAACATGTATTGTCATCAGTGGTGTCGTTCCCGCTCGCGGTGCTGCTGTACGCGTCGATCCTGTCCATGATGACAGCGATACCGCTGGCGGTGATGAACGCAAGGCGCGGGGACAAAAAACTTCCGAACATGCTGATCGGATACCGCGTCGACGCACAGTCGGTCGATAGGATGCATGTGTGGCCCATGAAAGGGGGGCCCGCGGAGGACGGTAAGGTATGGGTGACCCCGAAGATACCGTTCATCGTCCCGATAACGGCAGCGTTCGCATTGACGATCGTACTGGGTAACGTTCTGTTCCTGATCTAGCGGAACATGTACAACTTGTGACCGCACCCTTTGCATCTGAGCCCTTCGAGGGCGACCACGTCCACATGATATCCGGTGCGGCGTATCACGACCGCCCCGCACTCAGGGCAATAGGTATCGCTCCCTTCCTCTGATATGATGTTACCGACGTACACATTGTTCAGCCCGATGTCCGCCGCAGTGTCCAGCGCCTTCAGCATGGAGTCGGGGGACGTCCACGGTACGTTGTTCATCGTGTTGTCCGGGTGGAACCTCGTGAAGTGCACCGGAACATCGACCGAAAGGCCGCCGGCCACCCAGTTCGCGAAATTACGTATCTCCTCATCGGAATCATTGTATCCCGGTATGAGGAGGTACGTAAGCTCAATGTGCACGCCCAGCGAGAAAGTGGTCCTGACGGTGTTCAGGACATTCTCGAGGCGCCCTCCGCAGACGTTCGTGTAAAATCCGTCCGTGAATCCCTTGATATCTATGTTCATCGCAGATACGTATCTGCACAGCTCACGCAACGGGGCCTCGCTGATGTATCCGTTCGTTATCATCACGTATGTGGCATCCGGGGCGCACTCCATGACATCGATCATGTACTCGAACCATATCGCCGGTTCGTTGTACGTGAACGCTATCGTGTCCACCTTCTCCTTCCGGAACATCTCCACAAGCTCCTCCGGTGATTCGTACGTCGTCCTCTTCTTCCCGGACGCGCTTTGGGATATGGACCAATTCTGGCAGTGCTTGCATGACATGTTGCAGCCGATCCCGCCCACCGAGAACACCCTGCCCCCGGGGCGGAAGTGATAGAGTGGTTTCTTCTCTATCGGATCGACGCAGAGTGATGACACCTTTCCGTAGGAGTATGCGGCCAGCATATCCTCGTCACCGCGTCTCGCGCCGCACTTCCCGTATTGTCCGACACCTATCCGGCAGCCTTGCGGACAGAGCCCACATATGTACGCATCGCCGTCCCTTTCGTAGAAACGGGCCTCAATCCTTGGTGAAATGCTCATATCCACGATCCTCCAGCGGTGCCGTCTTCCCGTCCGTTATCAAATTCAGTCCGC
>Ga0131853_10008213_pt1 | contig 19001 bp, 10 predicted proteins | sample TergutLab28metaG_FD_92764 | JGI IMG/M metagenome (GOLD analysis project Ga0131853, IMG submission 92764) | Labiotermes labralis P1 segment gut microbial communities from Petit-Saut dam, French Guiana - Lab288 P1 (version 2) (version 2) | ecosystem: Host-associated > Arthropoda: Insects >...
ACCCATAGGCACTGTAGCTCCCATGGTGTTAATTGTAAAAGTACCACCAAGTGAGTCACAGACCCCCCAACTCAACCCCCCCCCCCCCCCCTCCCGGGAAGTACACTGTTCTAAATGGGAACTTGCTTTTATTTTAGCAATTTTATTTCAAACTGCACAACGTTTTTCATGAACGCATTCCTGGCATAAAACAAGACCTGCCTTTCTGTATGTCATATTCTATCGATAAACAAACCTGTATATCAAATGGTAGAGATGTGTTTCCCATGAAACTTGTGAAGCAATTATCCACAGAATGTTGTTGCTGCTGTGGCTGAGGTTCATCTTGCAAAACTGTTTTGATGGGATGTGCTTTTGAATTAAATGAACTAAAGAAAGCGTCTCCAATCGATCCTGCAAAGACATTAATACTCATATGTCAAAAACACCTGGAACACTACACACATTTTATGCACATATAAAAAGAATGCCTACAGTGTCCATACAAGATTTTTACACGCTAATATTGTATTACACACAGCATGTTTAAGTACAGTTGCTCTACATACCATCTGGAAGAATCTTAAAAAATGTCAGTTTCGTGGCCAGGTTGCAGCCTACTGCCCACTGCCTACATTCATCAGAAGCACACAATTATCTTGACACGTCCCACAACTGCAGGAAGACATTCCAAATGGGGCCCAATCACATAGTACAGTGCTAACATAGAGAAGTCATTCCTGGATAGACTTATTCCTAATCAAAGAATTGAGCATGGAGGCTCTACGAAATGGTCCCAAAGATCAACAAGTCGCATGCCCATGGAATTTTCATGGGGCATGTTAAGGACAATGTCTATGCTGCTACAGTGTCAAAAACACAAGGGGAGTTCAAGGCATGGATAACCTCTTGGCCTGTGCAAAAAACTCACTATATTTTCCTGAAAGTGTGGCAGGTGTCTGCGTATTATTACACTGCTAGACCCACTTGAAATCAACCAGTTCTTCATAACACTTACAGAACTGGCCTTCAAATTATTTGTGATTCTCACCTGTACCTTAAACACGTTCAGAGTAGTACAACATTAAAAGTATGAAGATCACTTATGAGCTTCCTGCATAAACAGTTTCAGCCACATATAAGTATTTCAGGTTATACACAATTTTCTTTCATAAACAATTCATAATTTTAACATAATGTATTAATAATATGACTGAGCTTTGTGGCTTTCAATTATATGTGCCATACACACAAAAATCAACTATTTCAAATCAAAATTAAATTTTACAACTGTTTATGTAATACCCCTGTACAAAATTTCACCTCCATCTGTCCAGTAAATTCAGTCAATATGCAGTTGAATGGACAATACTCATTATGGAATCATTTTATGCACTTCATATTAAAAATGTACAGAAATTTCAAATACAACATTTAGAGTATTAGAAACTTGCTCACAAGCATACAAACAGTAAGGAGGCTTGTATGTATTTCTGTGTCCTGAAATGTGATCCAATAATAGAAAGAGCTGACAAAAAACTCAACCTGTATTGTCATTTTCGCCTGGCAATTCAATATCCGAATCTGGTGAGGGAGATGGAGCATTAATGTCTGGAGATGGTATAGGGCTAATCTCCTTTAGTGAGGGAATCAGATCATCAAGACGACGCTTCAAATTCTTTACGCGGCTACCAAAATTCCTGTAGGCCTGAAACAAGAATAGCAAAGTGTTACCATGTACTCTACTACTAGGGTTAACGCACGTTTCAATATGACAACAAAATATGAACAAATAACAACTAGAAGGAATGGGACCCGACCTGTTAAAGACCATTTACTCTAAGATTTACACAATTGGCTTCAATGATTTGTGCTGTGCTTTCTATTTTGACAAAAATATTCAAGTTTCCACACTGAATGTCCCTACCTCAAACACTTTAACAGTTATACTAAAATCATACAGAGACTTAAAACCAAGCAAATATTAGCCACATCATTCACTGGGCTCCATTATGGCAAGGCAAAGCAATGTCTTTATCTTCAACAGTCATATGTCCACAGATTTCTTCTTTTACATCTTCAACACAACATTGACTTGAAACATCAGGATCTGAGTACCCATTGACAAACCATCATACCCAAGCAGAATGAAATACTATGACATTTCTATTGTTGCACCTACTGCCTTTGTCACATTTACATTCAGTCCACAGTCTTTGTGAAGTCAACCCTCAAAGACAATTTTACAGATTATTATTTGGCTTCTGAAACTATCAGCCAGTGTCTTTTAAGACTACAAGGTACTACAATATTTGGTATCAGTACTATACTCACATTGGCTACCACTTTGGCCTCTCCTTTTTGGGTTTCATAGAAGGAATCAGCATGTTCAAGTAATTCAATGAGAGCATTCCTTTCTTTTATCTCAAGTTCCAAAGCTCTCACAAACCCCTGCATTTTGCTAACACCTTCATCAACTTCAGCAACTATATCATCCCCTTGCCTCCTATCTGTAACATTACGGAAAACTGTAGTTTAATGCAGAAGCAATTATGTTGCTGAAATTAATACACAACCAAATACTACTCCAATAAACTATTCATGCATTACCTTTTAGATGACTACGCAGGGCATCTGCATCTGAAAAAGACAGATGACTTTCATTCAGTCTCTTCAATTTGAGATCAGTATCATCTTCCAGCTTCTTGCAGCTGCGAATCTTGGCAATCAGTACTGGAGGCTAAAAGAGAGAATGAATTTAAATTACCAGTAATGTAGTGGTTATTAAAGATTATGATCTAGAATCATTTAGAGAACAATACAAGTTACATTAGATTGGATTAGATTACAGGAGGTGCACACTGAACAACCTCTGATCTACTGTACCTCACCTTCCTAATTTATCCCTTGAATGAAGTGCCTTGTCTTATATAGGATTTTAATAGTTCCTTGGTCTCATGAAATGAATTCCATGTGACACAATTTTAATTCAGTTAAGGTTCCAGTCCCATACAATATGCACAAGCTAGTTTTTCTTTTTCATAACACTTTTTGCAAATGGAACTATTCTGGAGTCAAAGTTCAAATTCCATTCAAATCTAACAGAAAGCCTGTAAAAGAAACTCTTCCCAAGTCCCCCCCCCCCAGGTGCGGACAGATAGCATTCCTTGTGTTTTCTGTTCATCCAGTCTGTGATGGTCCACTTAATGACTCCCTCTGAGATACTGCAGGCTGAGTCAGGTCTTGTAATCAGCAATTCCAATAATTTCAACTTCTGTATGTAGTGGTACCCATATTAGCTGTACCATGTTATGTTCAGCAGTTATATTAGTGACTGAAGGAAGTCCAAAGAATACTGACAAACATTTCAAATATTCTTCAGTCCAGTCTCACAGGTATAATTATCATGACATGACCACCCACTGACACATTCGTGAAAGCCAATCATCTTCCAACCAAAACTTATCTGCCCCTCTCTATCCCCTTTTTGCCTAATCTCCTTCCCTCACTAGGTCTCTTTGCCTAGTTCCTGGTGTCCATAATGGCTGTTTATCTAATACCTTCATTTTTCAAACTGCCAAAGGACCAACAAAATTTTGTATCTCTCTCAAATTACAGAATATCATCAGCATGGCCTAATGAGGAAAACTACTGCATAAAGCAACAGTCCTGCAGAATATGTATTTCCACCAGTGCTCCTCAAAAAACATTAAAACTCATGTTAATATGAGGTACATTCAAAAAGTTTCCAGGATGACCACACAATGATGCTACTGAAGTTAGAACAGAACTCAACTGCTAGGCAGAGGTACAGCAGAACCTGTGGAACCATATGTCGTTGACTTGAAAATTATAACATGCATCATTGTGACGTATCAACTAGTGACGTGTGACATTTCATTGACTTTCAAAGTTCAAAATTGGGGTAACTTCCTTCCAAGGATGCTGAACATTTGGGATATCTGCCTACCAGCAAAACAAACAGAAATTTGGCATGAAGTATAGAAACTGTCCATGAAAAAGACACATCAGTATCCACAAGTTGACTAATCAGGTGGGAATCTCCCTTGTAACATGCACAGCAAATGTGATGCAAGATCTGAACATGTAACAGACTGTCACAAAACTCATGTCTGCCAAGTGATAAGCAGAAGCAGCACAGTGTCAGTGTGAGCCAAACCTTAAGAAGAATTTGAAACAGACCCACAATTCCTTTCAAGGTCAACAGTGTATGAAAACATGAGCTTACAGGCACTGAAAAAGAGACCATCTCCAAACCAAAAGTAGGCCAGACAAGGTATCCATTCACCTGGTATATAACAACACATCACTAGGTAATAAGTTTGCCAACATACTGAGATAATGTAATGGTCTTATCTGCAAAGGTCAAAATAAACAAGAAGAATGTTACTTCTTGGACATTTCAGCCCTTGAAGATGAGCTCACTACGTTGCCTCAAAACATCAGGAACCAATTACCAACTGATGTAGTGTCACATCCCAGTGGAACAGATATGTGAGAAGTGGCACACTGGAGACTGGTGTCTCTGCCATGACAACACCCTCACACACTGGGCTTTGTCTGTACAGGAATCTCAGGCCTACAAGTCATGACTGTTGTCCGACACCCAGGTCTAGAACCCTGTGACATTTTTGTTCCTAAAAAACTCAAGCTGCTGTTAATAAAATTCAGATGTGAGAATCAAATACTGAATTTGTGAGTGAACAGATGCACCTACAGTGATGGATACTCATTCAAAAGCCAACACAGCCCTGATGCAATGAGAAGTACAGTTTACAATAACAGATTTCAGAAAGCTCCAAAATTACCCTACTACACACAACAACCACTGAGCATTAACATGTAAACACATGTAGTATGACCATACATAAAAGAGCAGTGTCAGAACTTACAAACGTCAATATAAAATGCAAGTACATCAAAGACAAACAAACTTTTCCAAATTTTATGAAAAAAACCATCTCAAAATTTAATCCTTAATGCCTTCATTTTTAAATCTTTAATCATTACAGGCTCATTACACAATTGATATTCTGAGGGTAACCCCACCCATAAGCAAGCACTACCAAAGAAATGAAGCACAAATTTAGAGAGATATTTTAACCTATGAAATATATAAGAAATGTTTCAAAAGCCACAAAAATTGAAAACAAGATCATAAAATTTGCAAGATCACAAATTAATAATAGGCATGCGTCGCTTAACGATGGGGATACGTTCTGCAAAATGCTTTGTTAGGCGATGTCATTGTTGTGCGAATGTCATAGAGTGTATTTACACAAACCTAGATAGTACAGCCTACTACACACCTAGGCTATATGGTATAGCCTACTACTCCTAGGCTAAGAACATATATAGCATGTTACTGTACTGAATACTGTAGGCAATTTAACACAATGGTATTATAATATTATAATATTATTGGACCAAAGTCGTATATGTGGTCCATCGGTGACCGAAACATCATTATGCGGCACATGACTGTATTCAACTGGCATATATACTTGTGTTGTACATACGTACTTATATACCTGACGATGGTCTGTAAGAAGGGCAAGAATATGTGGCATTACTGATTTTAGCAATAGAGACTGTTATGTTAGACCGCAACAAATTTAGTAATTATGAAGTGTATAAATCCACTCTGCTTCTACAGAATGTCACGAAGGCAGTCTTGTTTCAATGTAGAATTTCAATTCTCAAAGTGATGAAAATATTTGAATATATATATGAGAAATGTTCTGTACCTATGACAGAATGCGAGTCACACACACACACACATATATATATATATATATATATATATATATATCTGGAAGGGTTTTTCTTTTCAAAACAGACATCTAGAGGATGTCTATACAGACCGGCTTAATAAAATCATGTTTAAGAACTCTAATCTTAAACTCACATTGTAATTATAGCACATGCTTGATACATACATAAGATGGTGACAATACACACACACATATATATATAGGCAGGTCTTGTTTTACACAATTTCCTTTTGTGCAATTTTGCTTTAATGAAACTTGAAATTTATACCACTTTTTGCCATAACTTTCAGTTTAACACAATCTGGCATCGATACATGATTTATTTATATGATTTATTTATTTATTTACATCCAAATCAATCCAAAAAGGTTGGAAAACGTACCAGATACAGAACGTATCTGAGTTAAATGCACACACAAAACAATTATAAAGAAGGATTTCAATGAATACATTATAACAAATTTGTATGAAAGAAAGCTAAAACTTTGAATGCATGACAAGATATATAAAAGTATGAAAACATAAAAGGAAAACACATAAAATTACTGATTAATTAAAACAATGAGGTAGTCCAATACAGACTTATCATATATACGATGGTTAGCTATCTATAATTTTTATTTTAATAACATTAAAGTATACATTTAATGAATAAAAGGAATATCATATATACGATGGTTAGCTATCTACAATTTTTGTTTTAATAACATTAAAGTATACATTTAATGAATAAAAGGAATTTGTACAGAAATTTTTTAATGCTCTTCTAAATTATTTTGGGTTATGACATAAATTTTTAATGTTGGAGGGATGACTACTGAAGACCTTAATGCCAATGCAGTAATTTTCAGTTTAATGTCATTTGGCAGAGATGATCCCTGGAGGCTCTTTTCATGTGTTGGAGGCTGGCATAAAGTGATGTCACTGTCGTGCCAACAGTCATGTGTGTGGACTAATTACATTGGTGGTATCATCATGTGGCTGATGTACTTCCCTCCCAACAAAATTGGATTTTGTTACCAAAATGAGTGAGAAACATAAATCTACATCACCTAGTGCAATCCAAGTGAAAAACTGGCAAAAGACAATCAGTAGTGAAGAGAAATTAGAAGTAACACACTGACTTGAAAAAGGTGAACGAATTGTTGACATATGCCATAATGTCAGACTCACTCATAGTAGTGTACATACTATTTGTGATAATGCTGACAGAATTACAGAAAGTGCTAAGTCAGGAACTAAAGTGAATGTGTAGCAAGACTACCACAGTCCTATCAAAATGAACTATACCAAAAACTATGGATGTGAATCCCTTACATTTTTATTTCATTAGGAATAAATAAATAATTTGTATAGAAATGTACAGACACCGTATATACAGTAGATACATACTCCACAGGTCCGAATATCCACTAATGGTACAGTTATACACTATATAGGATGAGGCTGTCAACCCTCTAACCCTCTGGAAATACACTGTTTTAAATGGGAATTTTGTGTTCGATTTATGTGACGTTTATCAGGAACACAACCCTGATGCAAAACAACACCTGCCTGTACTTGTAAAAATGCTTGAATTTAGACCTCCAAAATCACTGGACATATGTAAGTAAATTCGAAACATGCAGGACCCTTTAAAGTTCAGGTAAGTTGAGCTACAAAATAATATAACAGAGTGTGGTGCATATGTAGACCTAATGCCATTTGTAACCTCAGTATAACAAAACGATAATGGTATGCCCATGTGAATTTCAAATTCATATCTAGAAAGAGTTACACTGAGAAAAAGTAGTGCTATTTAAAGACTTATCATACCATCCAATGTCATACCAATTATATGTTCAGTCCCACAACCAATAAATATGTAAGGATGACGTGTATAAAACAACAAGCAACAATACAGATTTAACACTTACATTACTTCCTTTATGATAAATAACATAATTCTTTCAATTATTCCAAGTAACACTCATAGGCCATACAGCCAATCACTGAAACCAAGAAGCCTCTTGTACAGCATTATTTCTTCATTCATCACCTTAAAAATCACTCCCATTAATTATAATCTTCTAGTTAAAGGTAAGGTACATTTAGTGCTCCTGACCAGAATTAGCTTCTCACATTCCATGTTCCAGTATTCATGTTCCTTTTCCACATTCACGTTTCATAATCATTTATCTCCTTTTGAGGCTCCTTTGAGAAATTCATAACAATGGATTCACCACATAGATTTACAAGAAAGAACAAAAAATGCTAACAAAACATACTCCATGCTACAAAAAATTTTTTGAAATAAAGATATATATATAAAAAACTAAAATTAAGACTAAAGAACACAATAATAGACAAAAATTTAACATATGCATCAGAAACCTGGATACTAACAAAGAGAGATAGAAAGCAAATAAACATTTTTGAAAGGAAAGTGTATAGAAGAATTTTAGGCCCAGTATATGACAATGAAAAAGAAAATTGGAGAATTTTAACCAATAAAGAAATGTATGCAATGATTAAAAAACCCATTATAACAGAGACAAAAAGGTTTGAGAGATTACATTGCTTTAGGCATGAAGAGAATGGAAGAAAACAGAATTCCCAAAAAAAAGTATATTTGAATTTGGAAGCAACAAGGCCGAGAGGCAGACCAAGAAACAGATGGCAAGATGAAGTGAGGGAGGATGGAAAACTAGTTGGTGGAAAAGGGTGGAAGGAAAGGGTATATAACAGAGAGGAATGGAAGACGCTCCTGAGAACAGCAAGGAATCATCGCATTCTGCACATGCCAGTGGAATGAATGAATGAATAGGTAGTGGTAAAGCTGTCTCCATGCATGCCATGAAGGCATATGGAGAAATGGGAGTACAATTCATGCATTAACACTGGAATTACACTGAGGTGTGAGGTCAGCTTCATGTCCCAGAGAAAAAGTCCCCACTACTCACTAAGCATGGGGCTGTGTAGGCCCCAGAGCCAGATGGACATTTTGGGGACAAGAATCCCTTGACTTTGCTTAAAATCAAAGCACAAATCCTCAGCCATCCAGCCCAGAGCATTGTCACTATACACACTGCACAATCCATGATTCCATGATTTCCTTGTAACATTTATAAATACTAGTAACTTTAATTCTCCTCTGCAATTAGTATGTATGTCATTTACATGTTTCTCCATACACATGTACTACAAGCTTACGGGTCTCAGGGTCTCCAGACTGATGATGCTGTGGAACCAAATACTGTCAGAAATTGTGTGAAGCAGTCTTATTTACTTATAATGTATTGTAGAATACAGTTAAGTTCTCTGTAAAGATCTGCTGCATTAAATATTACTATTGTAAGGTTTGAGTTTCTCACCAGGGTGATGATGTAAATCTTCTGGGATAATATGTTGTATAGCATTGTATACAGCTAAGACGTTGCAGAGAAACCTATTGCCTCTATCATCATGGCTCAGTAAGTCCAAAGACACTCTCCCTGCATTACTTTGACAATAAAGCTGGAGGCAGCAAGCTCCTTCGCAATCTTGATAACTATACACAAATCACCCAACACTTGTCATATCCCAAATGTCTTCAGTTTTCAATAGTGCAGTTCCCAGCACCACTTACTTGTTGCAACACAAACTGTTCATCAGCATAGGCACAACTAACTACATAGCAGAGTCCTTCTTGAGAAGCTGAGTTCCTCAACTAGTCAGAAATTCTCCATATGGCACTGAACCCAAAGTTATACAACTGTGTTCACAACAGCCTAACACTTGCCCCTATCCCCACCCAGAGGAATCCAGTCTAAACCTTCCATGCACCTAAGATCCACTTTAACATCACACTTCCATCTATGCCTAGGTCTTCGAACTGGTCTTTTTTCAAAGGGTTCCCCACCAAATGCTTGCATACATTTCTCCTCTCAACCATATGTGTCATATGTCACTGCAGGCAGTAAATACAGTAATTCCTACATTCATTACAAGCTAATCTAGCTGTTAAAAAAATACAGGTTAGGTCCATATATTTTTCAAATGCTGATAGGCCAAACACTGAACACAACCTCCTTCAATCCGTGCAAAGACAACTTTATAGAATAACAAATGCTACCATCTGATCTGGAAGCAAATTCTTTCCTGAAATATACAACACTATAATGCCAACTGGAGCATGCATCTGACTGCCATTTACTGCTGCCACCATAGGCAAATCACACTACCATGTTGTCTCTTTGGAGATGGCAGTAATCCTGAGAAACAATACAAATACAGGCACAGTAATATATGCCTATTAGTTATGACTTCAAACTCCTCTGTGAAATGTCTTACTTCTTTACAGTCTAGAGAATATATACTTAACCTGTAAAGCCAGTAATTTTTATTGATTGTTCCTTACCCTGTGGCAGAAATTAAACAGTGCACAATGTCAGAATTGTGCATGTGCTCATAAAAACTGACAATATCTGTACTTGAATGCTTACTGCAAATTTTGAGTTAATGTACTAAATGGCACTAATAATGAGGTAATGAATTCATAGTAACTATTTCCATCATTAATAATATACTAACTATGTTTGGTTCAACTCAACTCCTTAAAATTTGTGTTTGGTATGGGATATTGTAAAGCATGAATCAACCCACCACCGTGCTACTTGACAATCTGAACACTAATAAACTAACTCTCCTAACACAGATTTTATACAAACATACTGTATCTTCTTTGAAGCCACATCATCATATCAGTAGGATGGGGGTCTTCCAGGGAAATATCTTTTGAAGAACCAGTTAAGTTTTGTCAAATTATGGAAATTATGGTACTTATCATATGAAAGTGGTGTTCATGGTGTTTACCAGATTTAGTCTGAAAAGTACCAGACAGTGAACTCTGCTACAGATGATTCATGGATTATGGACCACCACATTTAGTATTCTCCAACATATCTGAGATACCACTTCATTGATCATTTTCCTTCCTACAAGCAGAGCTGCAGATTTTGGTCATTCAAGTTGATTCCACCCTTGCTACATTACAGTCACATAACATACACTTTATAATATCCCCCCCCCCCCCCTAACTACTTTCAAACAAGTTCATTGTCATGGGACCTGGATATAACTGACACTGTCCTCTTTCTCCCCCCCCAGCTGAACCCCATTGTACCTTCACAGTGTACTGCAACACACTCACCTATTTCAGTATTGCTGGTTTGACTTGAGAGTGGTATATTTTTCCTGCCAGGTCTGAGTGTTCTTCCAATATATGCCAATGTTTTTCAAAGTGTTGCCTAATACAGACCATTACAAAAACTGTACAAAGTGTACCTCTCACTTAACAAAGGCTCTGTATGATTCTAAACAGTTTTCCAGTTTTTTTAGTTTGTCATCATCAGTCTGTTCTGACATCAACTACCACATCCTATACGTATGCAAGATTTCAGGCTTTGGCAGCAGTGCAGTTGTGGTCTTTGTTCTTCAGGGATATGGCACTGCATCGACGGGTGATTGCTGCTCATGTTTTTAAACCACACAGCTGTCTCAAAATGTCACACACCCTCAGCCAGTGACATAATGCCGCACCCCGAGAAGAAACAAGACCTCCAAGACAGACAACAAAATTCCAGACAACAAAATTCCACAGGAAAGATGTTCTAGACACACGTAACTAATAACCCATTGTAACAAAATTACATGACTTTCAGGGAGATATACAGCTTAAAAATGACTCTGCCTTTCTATAAAGTGACAGGTTCATGAACATTATGCTATTTTCAAGCAGGTGGCAGTTCTGCAGCTCCTTAACAGTGTCAATGATTTCTGAATTTCAGCAATCTCAGATCTTTTGAATTGGACATGAAGTATGTAAATTTTTAACAAGTACAAACTTATCTTGGTACACAGTTTCAAAGAAAACAAATGTATTTATTAAAAAGTTCCTAGTAGAATAAGCTCTTATTGTGGGTTTCTGAGCTATTTCCACCAACATTATCAGTTCTAGAAATAAATATATTTTCTCTCATGTCACGTATTTCATTCTTGACCCACACTTTATTGCTGTGCAGTTCATAACACAAGTTTCAGTGTATCTATTGGCCTCTATTGCAATAAGATCCATCAGATCAGAATATAAAATTACCTACATCTATCTAATACACTATTAATGCAAGCAGACTCACAGACACCAGTGAAAGGAAATTTTGTGGGTGAATAGTTTGAGTCAACTGCCTTCCACAAACATGTGGGCTAGATACACATGACTTAAAATATCACTCTCATCACTATCACTATTAAATCAGAAATATGTTCAATTCGTGCATAATCCTTATAATGAATACTATCCTCATTACCAGATTAATATCATCACTACTTTCACAAAAGACATGAGAAACTACTCAACACAAATCCTAATGAACAAGCCTCGCTGGGAACATGAAAGGTTACCACATTTTTTGAAGAAATTACTAGAATAGTTCATAAATTTTCCGACATAATCAACCATCAACAGCAGGGGGACTACCCTCTCAGCAGTATTAAAATAGGGGCATGAAACTCAAAACCATGAAATAATGAACAACACTGAAACAGCCCAAACTGGGTATGTATATATATATAATCATGCTGAGCTGGCACTAGGATAGGAAAGAAATTTTGCTCTGGCTTAAGGGTTTCAGGAAGTTTTAACCTGCCTGTCAAGTGTGTTCAGAATTCTGCATTCCTCATATGGTTGACAGCAAGACTTCTTTCACATAAAATTTCTTTATTAATGCAGAGTATACAATTACACTGTGTGCACACACTCTCTTAATTAGTGACATCACACTCACAGGTTATCCTCAAGTAACAATATATGATAACATGTTAAATAAGCACAGGTTACACTTCTACTTATTATGGTAGTAGAAAAGTTGTCACTGTGCATGCGATGAAGGCATAGGGGGAGTGGAGGTATACCTTCACTCATTCTTTACCTCAGCACTAGAAGGAGATCAGTGGACATCTTCAGACCCCTGCAGCTTTAACCCTGGGGGGAGAAACCCCCCTGTACCCACTGAAGAGGAGGTTGGGTGGGCTACAGATTTGGTCTGGTTGTTTTGGGCAAGAAAAATACCTTTTGCCCCCGGTGGGAACTGAAACCCATATCATCCAGCCAACAGTCTAGTCACTATCAACTACATTACTCCAGCTCTTCAAAGACCATCAACTACATAATGTTGTAACCAGTGCATCAAGGCTGTCAAGAACTTCCATGATATGCCTACTTCGTTAGCTCTTGTGCACAAGATTGTTTCATAAATGTAATGTGCAGAAACAATATGACACACTTACTCTGTAGACATTTCCTTAACTGCTGAAACAGTCACAGCAGTATTGCCTAAATGGGCCTATGCATGGTTTTTATCACCCTTGATTATAACAAACCCCTGCACTGTACTTTTCATTCAAATGCTTTCACTCTGGCCTGAATTCATATTGTCAGAATAAGGAATTACCTTCTCTGGAATTCTGTATAACTAACATGATTCTCATGCCCATATTTTCAATTGGCTTTTGATTACAATCAGTCATTTTTATCCAATAATACAGCAGAATTCACTTAATCTGGCAGATGATACTCCACAAATCCTGATAGTTTGGTAGTTAAGGAAAACAGTCCCAAGTCCAGAAGTTTTGGCATTGATAACATTCAGCATGAGCAAAGATTTCATGATTTTACCTTATGTTATCTGGATTCTTTGAGTCAATGAACTACTACAAAGGCTTCAAAAAAACCCAAGATGAATAAACCAGGTGCTGCTGACAAGAGGAAGCATGTAGTATAATTGATTCCTCAGAAACTTGAAAATGGAGGCCTGAAAGTGGCAAAAACTGCAGTGTGTCTGTAACAGCACACAATATTGGATAATCCACTGTCTATGATGTAAAGAAACTGAAGGACCAATTACAATCCTTAACAGCATTAAGCACAAGTGTGAAAGGTTGTCTGCAGTGACAGACAGTGAAACAGCCCAAATTAGTGCAACTGGACAAGGTGCTACTTAAATGATTTACAGCGACACATTCTGAAGGAAAATCCATGGCTGGGACTATAATAATCAGAAAAAGCTAAAGCTTTTTATGATAACGGTGGGTCAGGTAGCTCAGTCGGTATAGCAACTGACTATGGGCTGGATGGTCTGGGATCAAATCCTGGTGCAGAGGAGATTTTCTGCCCATCCAGATTGACCCTGGGGCTCACCCAGCCACCTGTAAAGTGGGTACCGGATCTTTCCTGGGGGTAAAGTGTGGTCGGGGCATGCTGCTGACCCTTCTAGTGTCGCAGTCATGGAAGAGTAGAGCTATACCTCTACCCACCCTCTGGGCCACACCGGGCCTGTAACGGGAAAAACTTTACTTTTTTGTGATAAAATGAAAATAACTGACAAGCACAAATTCCTTGATGGGTGGCTGCATAATTTTGAAGATGGTATGGCATCAGAAAGCTGGATATTAGTGGGTAAGTGTCTGCTGACATTGAAGCTGTAGAATGGCTTAGTGAATTATTCCACAATTGTGTGCAACAGTATAAATTTATACCACACCAGATTTACAATTATGATAATCTTGGACACTTTTGGAAGTGTCTGCCCAACAGCACTTTAGCTGGTGCAAGTGAAAAACATGCTAAAAGCTTCAAATCAAATAAAATAAAGACAGAATAACAGTTCTTGTGTGTGTTAATGTGATGGAAGCCATAAGATGAAACTTTCTGTGGCTGCTAATGTATCTTAGGTATACTACGTATATTCCTGTTATGAACAACAGTCAAGAGAAAGTATGGATGACTGCAGAACTTTTCAAGGACAGACTCTTTAACCACTTTGTGCCCGCAATCATGGAAAAGCTCAGAAAGCAAGGACTGCCTCAATACAGCAAGGCTATATGCTTGATGGATAATTGCAGTGCACATACACCAGCTTCAGAACTTGTTTGTGACAATATCTTTGCACTATACCTGCCTGCAAATCTAACATCTTTCATTCACACTATAGATCAAGGTGCCATTTAGAGTTTCAGTAAATTTATAGGGGAACTTTCATTCAAAAGCTGGTGAATTCTGACTACAGCGGTCATTTTTTCCAGGCTTATTTCAATATGAAGGACATTATTTATGTTGCTGCTTTGGCATGGAAGGCTATAAGGCTTGTACCCTAAGGAAAGCCTGAAGAAAACTCTGGCCTCCTTCCACATTTCTGAATGACACTTGAGATGAAGCATACGAAGGTTTGATGTTGCCTGTGTGCTCGAGTGGTGAGTATTCACCACCCCAGCATACAGGCAACATCAACAAAGGAATATCCACATGTATATACAGCCACATAAACATACGACTGATACAAATTATATTGCAAAATCATAAAGACCACATTTTATCAAAAACAACCACATAAATATTTTAATTTAATAATTTTTAATTAAATTTTAATAATATAGAAACTATGTAACTTTATTGATGTACAACTTTGAAACTCCCTGAGGATGATACAAATGTATCAAAACATGTAGGAGTGATTATAATATAAACACTGTTAAAATAAAAAATATATACTGTGCATTGTTAGTTGAAATAAAACCTATATACAAGATGCACGGTACATACACAAAAACTGCACTAACGTCTTCAAAAGACATTCTGGCTATTCACTAAGATGCTTCAGAGGCAAACCCCACAATCAAGCTGACTGAAGGCGATGCTTAGAATTGGACTGATGCTGATAATGATGCACCTGTTGTGGAAGAGCTCAGTGATGGGTAACCAGACCACTGTAAACCCAAAAATGCTGCACACAGTAGCAGGGGATGAGAAAGAGAAAAGCCTATAAAACTACATACGGAAGCAAACGTCTAAGTTTATTTAAAAAAAAAAAAAAAAACTGAAGCCAATACACTGCAGAAGAAGGAATGAATCTGCGCATACCCATCAATACTTCTTACCAGCAAACCATTTTATCACTGATACAGGCAGATCTCAGCGATATGTTCAAAACCGACTCCAAGAGTGCCTCTACAATGACCACTGTGGTATCTCCTGACTCCTACTAAATCAACTTCTTCAGCTACAATTATGTCTGATCCACAGACTCCTGGCCCTACACAACACTGGTAAAAACTAAAGAGACTCCAGAAAACACAAAAGGGGAGCCTGATGCCCCTGTACCAGCAGCTGAATGAGATATCCAAATGGTATATTCCTCTAATTAGTTGTGCAGCACAAATATATAAGCCATAAAAAAAACCACCTGTAAGAACTCAAGTCATTATAGGTACTCTTTGATAATCCAGAATATTTGACTATCAAGCACCTGTCCAGTTCAGTCCCACATATACCGGATTAGAGGAAATTCTACCGTAATAAAATAGCATGGCATTTAACTAAAGATGTGTGATTTGACTGCAGGCCATTACTTGTGAGTTACAGGGTACTAAATTACACTTTCTGAGACAGTCAATAAATATCAATTGCCCTTAGAATATACTGTAATCTGGCACTAGTTCACTAGTTTGTTAGCATAGTACCTGTTGTGGGCTTTGGATGACAATACCATTGATTTAGTCACAAAGGGACCTTTCATTAACAGTACAAAGGCTTGACATACTGTTGCTGTCATACAAGGCTCAGTCAAACAGTAAGTATATAATTCATATGTAGTTTAGGTTCTTTATTTTCACCTCGAAAGAACAACATTTCGGCTGTAAATACATTACTATCCAACTATTTTTCCACACATTCCTTGCCAAGAATGAGGCATTTATCATATTGTGGAACAATCTCTTCTATGCCCTGTTAATAAAAGTCCATGCCCTATGTTATCAGCCACCACATCACAACTGCTTCAACCCCTTGATCATGATGATATTTGTTGTAACCAAGATTCTGCTTCAGGATTGGAACCAGATGATATTCACTCAGAGATGAATTCCCCAGATATAATAACCGCACGCATATATTTTTTAGTTACAAAGTTACATATCATGTAAATGAACTCAATTTCCATGTCACATTTGGCATCATTCCAAGAAACCACATTTTTTTTACATTTACTTTTGCTAAAAATTTTGCTCGCTCAGTCAAGGCATTTTCTTAGTACACAAATTTGGGAAAATCTTCCATATACAAAACATTAAAGTTTTTGCTCATATTCCTATACATATGATATTTCATATTTTCTTACCTGAAAATCTGATGTATCAGTGACAGTTTCATTACTTGTTTTCTTTGTGGTTGTACTGAGAAGTCCTGACAAATCAGCTATGAAGGCCTCATCATATATTCCCCGTTCATCCCAAATTTTGAATATGCGAAGTATTCTTTGTTTTACTTTCTCTTCCCTGAAAATAAGCAAAAACAATTAGTCATAATTTGTGTAAATGAAAATAAAATTCCAAATGACCAGAAAAAGGTCATGCTTTATCACACTTTATTAAATGTGCTTCACAATATGCCCTTAAGGAAGGCCCAAGTATCCCAGGAGGGACTGAAATTGAATGGGAACCATCAGATTTTGGTCTACAGTGATGATGTTAAATGTCGGGGAAATATGGATACTAAAACTCCCAGTATGGCACAGCTGGCATTCAATTTTCAATCAGGGGTAACAGTTTACCGCCTTGGAAGAGGGAACTCTAAATCTTGCAGTACTATGAAGCTCGTTGCCATATTTTAAGCCACAATAAAATCAGTACTGAAAAATAAAGTATAGGATAAAGTGGTTTTAAAAAAATTCACTGCTTGGCCAACAAGATCATGTGCAGGCACCACTGCCATAATGCAAGGCACAGCCAGCAAATGTTACTTGCTCATACAGCTCTACCTGAGAGAAACCATTCACATTCACTGCAAGTTGTCCCTGTACACAACATGAGGGCATATGAGGCAGTCAACACAGAGATCTACTCATTCTTAATCTTGGTATTAGATGCTGGTGAGCTGTAGGCTTCACACTCTGGTCACTGTACCCTTGAAGCAAGATTCCCCAGTCTCCACTGAATACGAGGCTAGGTGGCTCCAGAGCCAGTACAGACACTTTGGAAAAGAGAAAAATCTAGTGATTGGTGGGAATTGAACCACAATTCCTCAGACATCCAGCCAACGGCCTAGTCACTAGACCAATTAGCTATCCCAGTTCCTCATTGTAACATATTTTCACATTTAATTTCTGGACTAACAAATTATGGTAGCAAGTGCTGACAAGCACACAACTGCTCACTGATTAACTACAAGAGTTCCTAGAGGGCTGGAGGTAATGTAGTTATCCCTGTAATTTATTAAGAACTATACCATGTAGGTAGATAGTAACAGGTGGTATAGCTCCCTGCATTCTTAAGTTTAACACACCTGATGGAGGTTGGTGGTCAGCATCACACTCATCTGCTTTATCCCTTGGGAATGAGCACCTGGTACTCACAGAATAGGAGGCTGGGGCAGGCCCAGAGCCAGTCTGCGATTTTGGAGGTAAACATAAAAATCTCTTGCCCCTTCAAGGAAAGGAACAATTCCTGTCTTGTAGCTCACAACTTAATCACTACACTATCCTGGCTACTGCTAATTGGCAAGCAAATATAAAATGCGGAAAGGTAGCATATTAGTCAGATTTTTAATAGATGACTAACTTTGTTGTATTACTGACAGCAATTGTTTGTTTTCCTCTTTTCAAAGAAAGAAAGCAGACTTATGAGAACATTATACTATGTATTTCCATTGAAATACTTGCACAGTTTGACAGATTTTCAAAGAATTTGGTTATGTATATTATGCTATTAGATTCAATTTCCTACACCCACTAATAACATGGCACAAAACTTGTGCCACTTAATTTGGGAACCCAAAATGATGCAATGCAACAGCTCTTCTAAAAATCAGCACCTTCCCCCCCCCAGAATGTAAAATAACAATATGGTAGCCATGCAAAATTTACTTCAGCTATTGGGATGACAGAATATGGTTCACTTCTCAACAGGAGCACATTTGTCCCTTCTCCAGAGTCAAATTGACTCTTGTACTCTAACAGCCTTCCATTTGATGGATACTGGGGTCTCTTTCCTTGGGGACAAATGACATTCACTATACCACCATTATGGCAATAAATGATGAACTGATTGAGCTAGGCATGTGAAATTTGTTCAGGAGATAGATCACACAATATAAAAACAATGTTTGGAAGTCAGCAGTTACAAATACAGCAATGGCATAAAACTAAGAGGTTATACAGA
>Ga0131853_10008214_pt1 | contig 19000 bp, 10 predicted proteins | sample TergutLab28metaG_FD_92764 | JGI IMG/M metagenome (GOLD analysis project Ga0131853, IMG submission 92764) | Labiotermes labralis P1 segment gut microbial communities from Petit-Saut dam, French Guiana - Lab288 P1 (version 2) (version 2) | ecosystem: Host-associated > Arthropoda: Insects >...
GAATGATAGCAAGCATTTCCTGACCTCAATCTGCTCTTAATTTCTTCTGGAATAGAATTTTGATTTGTTAAAGTTGTTCCCAAATATTTAAACTCTTCCACCCTCTCGAAGGTACTATTATCAATACTCACACTCTGAATTCGTCCTGCATTCTGATCTCGAGACATGACCATGTACTTAGTTTTATCAGCACTTACTTCCAGTCCAATCTCCCTAGTAGCATGAACTTTATTATAACACAGAAAATTGTATTTAGTTCAATGTAACACAAATCCATTCCTGCACTGGGTCCTAAGCTAATGCATTCACAAAACAGGTAAGGAAGTAACACTAAACTAAAACACTGCATACTGTGTGTGTTGCAAAGTAATTTATCTCTTCATCAGATAGGAATGTTACGTGCCATACCACTTAATGATACCATATTGACCTTCCCACAGTTAATTCCGAAGTCAGTTCCAGTGGCACTTCCAGCAGTGGCAGAAATCTTGGACCCAGTACATGAACTCAGAGGGGGACTATTTTGAAGGGGAAACCACCAACCAATTGCAAAGGCAAGTATGTACTGCATTTTCAATTCAGTCTTGAAACTTCATGATACACCCTTGTGTAAGACAGGATAAGATCCCACTTTTTCATTGCAAGTAAGGCACTATCGTTAAGTAAATACATTTAATATAACGTTCTAATATTAGGCCTGATGAAGGCTTTAGTTTAAAGTCAAACACATAACTTATTTTTATTATCTCCATGCAGTAGGCTGAACTGACCAAAAATACCCTCTTATTTGATTAACAGACACTTTGCTTAGATAGGGTACGAGGTGGCCTTCAGTATTATTATACCTGCTTTGTTTTGTACTTCATCAGGATTGTCCAAACACTGTCGGCAACACACACAAACATGTATACAAGCTTTTGGTAACAATTACATGATACATATTAATTTATTCAACAATATGTATCAGGGCACATCAAATTACAGAATGTGAACAGCAGGACATAACTGATGGAGCCAGACTGCCAAAAAGGTGCACAATTATGTTCACTTCTGAGAAGATAATGCTTTGCTGATCTGCTGAATAATCACATGCATGTAGGCATACAAAGTCATCCCACATGTGATTCTCAGAATATGTAGACGGTAATGGGAGAAAACTTTGGATGAATTTAACGGATATGACACGCAATGGAATCAGAATAGCAGTGAGTATGTATTCTGTACTGTTTGCACATTACTGATCAGGAATGACTGCACTAACTTACCTCTAGCAAAGGGATTTCCAAGAGATGGTGGTTTCAAGGGCGATGGGCTCTGAGATGTTCCTTGCTGTGAAGACTCAGTGCTTCCAAGCATCAGCTGTGATGGTCGCAGGTATACTGGTTTGGGTGATGAAGACAAACCTACTGGCGTTGGTGATGAGGTAGCACAACTTACGTGTGACAATCCTCCAAATGCTGGTTTCATTGCAAATGGGTTGCTGCCAAAGGTGATGTTGGTGAGGTGAGGTGAGGCTGAAACAATTATGAACACTGTCAATAATTTTAATGAATAATCATGAACACTTAAGTAACAACACATCAGTTATTTCATCATAATCACAGAAATCTATGCCTGTCCTATCATAAGGCTTTGCTATTACAGAATTACAAGCAATGGCTTTTGAGATGTCAGATCAAAAGTTCCAAAACATAGTAACAGTGAAAGAAACTCTCTGAAAACAAATGGTAATTTAATAACATAAATAGCTGATTTGACCTGCTTATGTCAGGAACACAGAGAATACAATCACAACTGTCTTTATACAAAATTCAGCATATTAACTTGTCTAGAAGGCGAATCAGTGTTACAATGCTGGCAAGTTTATAATAACATGCTATCTGCAGCACAGAAAGTCTGTGTAATAGAAATGTAAGCTTTATGATTTCTGTTCCACATTCCTTACTTCCAGTCTCATTCTCAGGTGTGTTCACGATGAAAATGGGAAAGAGAATGCTGGCAGTCACTTGTGGATCAGCTTTTTATATCTAACAAAAGCACATCAGCATGTTATGCTTGTCTGTGACTGACAGGATCTAACAAGCTCTCGCTGTTTTGAAGGTGCATGCCCCAATAAAAAGTATGGCTTTTATTGAGGAACCACAGAATGTACTCACTCAACTTCCTATACACTACATAAAAATTTGGTATGTGACTATAACTTAAACATATGACAGAACATATTTTCCAACTAACAAGTGTGAATGAGGGTTTAGACAAAATAAATAATGATAATGGAATTAGAATGGTAAAATCTGCCATGTCAAAAGAAATCTACTTATCAACACTAAAGCATTTTGATGTTGTCTACTTTTTAGAGGAAATTACTTTGAAATTGGGAGCTATTTGGTGGATGCAAAAGGACTGACAAGGAATGAATTATCACAAACAATGGAAGTGTGGAAGTTAAAGCTTTCCCTCATGTAAGATCTCAAGAGATACCCAAAACTTCAGCCAATGGTAGTCTAGGTTATTACAAATAAATGAAGAACAAACCACAGACTCAACAAAGGATGCAGGCTAAATAGCAATGGTAGAAAAATGAAAGCCTGATCCAGACAGCAGACAAAAAGTGTACCATAGAAGTAAAGTACATATACATTGTTTCTCTTGTTATCATTTCCCTGAGCATGGCAACTGTCACAGAATATCCTGGCAGATGCAGGTTCTCTACACAATTAAGCTGCCAAGGTCAGGGAGATAATAACAGAGATACTGTGCAGTACTGTACTTCATAAATCTGACTATAGTAACTGTTACTGTAATTAACTTCATGCAAATTTTGTTCATATGATGACAAAATTACTAAGCATCATCAGGGCTAAGCATCACCAGTGCTGACTGTGATGCAGCAGACTGACCATTGACCTTTATCAGTGATGCACTGCATTATATCAGTGGTGAATGTAAGAAGTCCAGCTGGTTGAGTAGCGCATTTTTCAATCTGGTACTTTTGTCCCTGAGTTTAAATCCTGTTGCCAGTCCATAGTATCAAGATACTACTCCTAGACAATAAGGGTTAAGGAGATATTTTGCACTTGTAAGACAATGGCAACAAGAAAAGGAAAATAAATTATATAATTTGCTTATGAAATAAGTATTGTTCAGCAGTCTCATTAAACTCTGCACAACCACCGAACCAGACATGCTAATTAAATGTGATTTAATTAAACTTAACCACATTTAGTATAGCTGGTGTAGTGACTACACTATGGTTTGGATGTAATAAACTGTGTTTCAATTCTTGGCAGTGGCACGATCTCTATTCTCAAGTGTCGCAAACTTGTTCAGGGTCCCACCTGGCCTCCCATTCAATGTGCACTGGAAGTAAGGCAGCTGGAGCGTGAAACTGACCACTCACCAGAGACTAAGTGCCAAGGTCAAGAATGACTGCAGTTACACTTCTGCTCCCCCATATGCCTTCACTGCATACAAAGGGAAAACTTTACTTTTACATTTAAATGAAACCTACCAAACATATGTCTCATGCATTTCCTAATCAGAACTGCTGGACACAAGGATATACAAGGAGGAACTAGTTATGATGCAATGACGTGGCAAGTGGTATAATATTTCACACAAAATTTGCAAATAAATTTTTAATATACCATTACATCAAATTTCATATTCCTAGTTACAACCACACATAAATTGTCACCATACGGTAAATATTTAGATAAACAAGTAAAGGTACAAGTATGGGCAATGTATACACAAAAAAAAAATGTGGTGCATGTATTCCTTTTTATGGAATTATTATGAAACAAAGAAAATACACAAAAGACAGTTTAATAAAGTAACGGCTGTAGCAGCAGAAATATATTTACATACATGTAGACCCATAAATTCAGAAGAGACAAAGTTTTCATTCTTATTGAGAATAAGTAACTTTTGTAATCTGTGTGTTTGGAAGATCAACAATGATTGCTGAATATAAAAGTATGATAATGTATGCATAGCAACATTTCTCGGAGGCCCATCCCCTTGCATTTAACCATGAAACGCATGAAAAAGATCTATCCACATAAAATATGTGCTTCCTTTTATCTAACAGCTCTTGTTTGAAATATTTTTAGCCTCAATAAATAATCAGCATATTACACTTCAGGTGCATGGAAAAAAGTCTTCACGTAAAGTGTCCACAAGTTAGTTACACTTCAATCACAATTGAACAGTGTGGACAAATTTTAGTGTAACTCTCCAATATCTAACTTCATTACAAAACAGCAGTTCACACATATTGCCAGAACAATGGACATACAGAATAATTTTAATAGGCATTCCACATGGATGCAAATGTGCCTCAAAATGACACCTTTTGTTGATGAGATCTGCATGCCAAATTCATCATTCAGAATTTTATAAGTTAACATGGGGACCAAGTCAGGGATGACAAAACTCATAGTTTCTGCAAGTTTTCCAATTATAAATGAAAGAACATTTTCATCTCAGGATACAAACAACTTAATAAACTATAATTTTTGAAACAATACTTACAGTAGTTGCTTTGCTACACCCTTCTACCCAAGTCATCAGTTTCAAAATTATTAAAAACTTAAATATAACTACTACAATTTGAACAAAGTCATCCCGTTGTGTATTGATTCTATATTAATATATATTCCAGTCAACACAACTATATAATAAAAACATGCTTTTATTATATAGTTGTGCTGACTGGAATATATATTAATAAAGTGAATAACTACTACGGTTAAAATTATGCAGGAATACAATCACACAGAATCACAAATTTTTTTACCTCTGTATGTGATACTTCCCTTTTATAGAGTGATTAGAGGCTTCGTGATGCTGACAGTTGTTACAGATGTTCATGTGTGCAAATTTTACTGCATGCATGTTTGTACGGTAGTTTGTTCAGTGTTACAAGATTTATGCACTGGTTTAGCTTTTTCATATACCTAGTTTACCACTGCTTCCAAATATGGGTTTGCTGGAAGAGAAACTGTGGGTTACTGAAGAGCATTGGGTTCCATTCCCTGCACTCTTACAACTGGATGTTTCTTCCTCTGACACATCCACCTTCATCATTATGGCAGATCTGTGTGAAAATGACCTTTCCTGTCAACATAAAAAAATATGTAGATGAACAAAATAGGAAATCTAACCCCTCTACTTTTATGGTGTAAACTGCTACCAGACTACTCTGTACCACATGCAAGAAGACAGAACTTTTTTTATTTTATTAATTTATTAATTCATCATACAGTATATAAATCCATGTGAGGTTGAAACACCTATTGGGTACCAGTCAATACACAAATAAATAAAAAATACATATAATAATCAACAAACAAATAGATTAAACATGGACTTGAATGAACAACCATGGTTCTAAGTTCATCGATGATTACAATGAATTCAAGACTTATCATACGAACATAAATGCAAAGAGATATAAATAAAGCCAGATGACACAAACATTTAAAACAGAGAAAGTATGTGATGAAGTCTGTCAATAATTTGATTCAAGCAGTCAGTAATAAATAGAATGTTGACATAAAAACAGATTTGTTCAATAGGAACAGTTAGGATAATAAACCATGCACTTTCATTCATTTAAATTGAAGTATTCATCAACTGAGCAGAAGGAATTAGTATATAGGAAAATATTTATGGATGACTTAAATTTTTGGTATTATTGGACACGTTTTTTATACGGGAAGGGAGAACGCTGAAAAACTTTATGCCAGTGCAGTAGATTCCTTTTTGATATAATGCTCATGTAATGTTAAATATCTTTTCTGACAAATGCATGTGGTGGAGCCAGGTACAACAACTATTAAATTTCACTTATTAAGTGTTTCTTATAAAGTAAAAAACCTGCCTTACATGCAGACTATATTCATTTGTAATCTAGTATCAGTGACCAAAACCATTTGCTAAAATTTCCATAACATTCAGTATACTTCTTTATAAAAAGCTGTCATGCCAGTGTAAATTTCATGAAGGTCTTGTAAAGGATGGTTCATATTTCTTGGTTTATATAACAAAGATTTATCAATTTGTATGTTACAAAGTGTTAAACTGGAAAATGCCAGGAATGATGGACATGGAAAGAACTTACTGCAGTCTGTTTTGTGGCAATGTCCCAATATTTGACTAGTACTTATAAAAAACAAAAATCTTCATTCAGAAGTGCTAAACAATGGGCCACAGTATTTGGTATAAACCTCAATGGTGTTCAATTGAAGGAAAGCTTCATGTAGTAAAAAATATACAACCTACTGACTATGGGCCAGACACAGGATTTGAACAACACACAGAATATGGTTCAAGTTATGATCCTCCCCAATGACAAAGTCTGTTGGCTGTGTTGTAATTGGCAAGGGGGGTTGAAAATATTCACAAAGGAACTGTTAAACATTATACACTCTCCTTAACATTTTGTCTTCGCCTTCAATCCAAATGTTAAAATTAAAAAAATAAATAAATAAAAAATAAAACTATCAAATCTATGGAATAATGGCAACATTACTTTTGAATTATTGTAACAGGTTGTGTGAAAACGAATTACAACCCAAAGAATGTCACAGCTGCTATTTCAATGTTTTTTTTTTTTATTTACTAAAATCCCTACAAGAGGTCCTTTCTATCATTACTTAGTTATTTGTTGAGTTCCATCAGCAAGCAGGAACCAGCCACTTGAAATGACACACTGACAATAAGCAGTGGAAGTTCAAATGAGTAAGCACGCAACTATCAGTATGTGTTCAAAATGCTCCACAACAAATTTATTATTCTTAGAGTTGCTTAACAAATATTATTTGAATACAAGTTGCACAAGACAAATCTGATGTCTTCAGTTTTTCCTTACTAACAAGGCATTACATACAAGGTTCTTGGTATATCTGGCCCATACTGTCGGCCACTTCACAAATCATTTTGCATGGCAGCAAACGACACATTAACTGTGCTATTTGAATATGCTGTGAGTTATGGCACATGTGCATTATTTCACTGTGTTGTAGTTAATATGAGGTTCTCACTCATTACATTTAAAGGTGCCAGAAAATTTTAATTCCACGTATTACAGTTAATACTAAGTTTTAATTCAGAATATTTCAAGAAGATGCTAGGAACCGTTTCCTTCAGCAAACACATTGTTCATTGCATGTCAAACTTATGCCAGTGAAACTGAAGGCACTATTTCCTAATTCTTTTTTTTTTCCAGATAGCCTTCATTGCAAAGATTATTACTGCACATGTCATCCCACAAAAATAAAAACCACATGGGTTCATCTCTAGTAAATAAGGACATCACAATCCCCTGCTTTGTATTCTGTTACCAAAAATACTGCCAAAACAATGCACAGAATGCTTCTCAGTGTTCAAAAATGGTATAAGAATATAATACTGACATGACTCAATGGTCCCATAAAAAATGGGCCCCAATATTCCTAGTTGCAATCATAGCACACCACACACCAATTTTAACATAAGGCATTGCCATCTCATGAATTAACATGCAATTGCTGCAGATCAATACCTGTTACTCTGTGAGCTGACTTATCTATCAGGATGCATCAACCTCCATCACTAAACAGAACAAATGTGGGGTCTACTTTTCCATCATGAAACTGACTGACTATTGGTAGCATAATAGGTAGCAGGCTCATTCAGTTATCCACATCCTATGCAGTAACATAGCAGATGGAATTTACTAATGACAAAGGCCAGACAAACTAAAGACCTGGCAGAAACGAATAGCAAAAAACATCTGCACACTCCCTCTTAGTCTTACACAGATACAGGACCATCCCTCATTTTTTACTCCAAGACATTATGCAATTTCTTGATCTAAGAAACAAAGGACCAAAAACACAAAACAGAAATCAACAAGAAACACACAACACTGCCCACCTACGGTGAAAGAGGAGTCAAGCCACGGAGGATAACAATACATTACTGTACCCCACTGCTGTTTGCCAAGAGTGTTCTCTACAAGACATTAAATAACCAAAGACAGTTCTCCGTCACTGTCCCTCCACTCTTTTCACCACAAAACATGGAATATGGATGGTAAGGAAGCCTGTCTATGATCAACATTATCTATCATCAATACTCCTAAAACAGTCCTGAAAGTACCTCTCTCTCTCACAGACAGACAGACACACAAACCAAGAAACAAACGTACTATCACAAAGCTCAACAGTTCAGTATTTGAAAATATATATCCCTGAACATGTTCTTGCAAATGCAAAGCAAGAACACTAGTATAAATAATGGATTGTGACAAGAAAACAAAATCTATTTGGAATATAAAGGATACTTATTTTGGCTGACAAACGTTGTTTGTCACTTCCTGTCAGTTCAGTTACGCCATACACATGTCCAATCACTGGTAGGCTGATCCCCTTTTCATTTGAGAATGTACCAAATCATCTGGTGGCCATTACATGCACTTCATATAATATGCAACAAACTCTGTGATGAAAATCATGAAACAGAACTGGATTTTCTGAACAGTTACCTTCACTGGGTGTATGATGGAGAAATGGACACTACACACATTCTGATTAGTGCTGAAGTTTGGTTGCATCTCAGTGGATAAGTAAACTCTCAAATAACAGGCTTCCCATGTTAATCCCCAAGTCCCATTACATGATATTACAGATGTGTGGCGTGCTTTGACAGCCATTAACGTTACTGGACTCATGCTTTTCTGAAACCATAAATTCAACCTAATATGTCAGACACAGTCTGACAATTTTTTTAACACCTCCCTGAATATGAGACAACCTATACCTCTTCTCAGCAAGACAGTGTAAATAACTTTTGTGTTGCTTAGAGCAGCAGTCTCCGAACTTACTCAGTTCACAGTGCCCTTAATGTCTCAGCAATTTTTTTTACGGCATTCCTAGTTTTACTTTTTCTCTCTCTTTGTTAGTATCCAGGTTTCTGATGCATATGTTACAGTTTTGTCTATTCTTGTGCTCTTAGTCTTAATTTTAGTTTTTTAGATATAGTTTTATTTCTAAAAAATTTTTGTAGCATGAAGTATGTTTTGTTAGCATTTTTTATTCTTTCTTGTGAATCTATTTGGCGCTTGTTATTTAGTAATGAAACAGCATCAATAAATAAATTAGTCAACCCCTCCAGCCAAAGGCTTGGTAGTACAACTGCTTCTTCCACATCTATTTGAACAACCATTTACAACTATCTAACCACTCCTCACTTGAAGCTACACCTATATAATGAAGCACTGTTTCTTGTTGGTGGATAAATTAATAGCCAAAACTGCAGAACATTGAGCGCCAAAATCCCCATTCTTCGCATGAAAGGTTGTTACATTCCTTAGAAGTCGAAGTATGATGCGTTCTCTCTTGCCAAAGAGTATCTGGTCCCACTTCTTCACAGAAATAGTAACAGCAAAACATTAGCAAGAACTATTATGAATTTCATATCCTTGTTGGAAATTCACAAACAAGAAGTCTGGTTTCAATAATATGTGGCTATGGCACACACAGAAAATTCAACACCTCTAGTGATCCACAAATTCCTTTGCAATCATAAAATTTCTCAGACACTGCTGCCCCTCAATCTCCAGAATACAATTTCTATCTTTGGGGTTTTTGAAACAGAATGTGTAAAAAACAACCCATACATATCAGAAGAACTGAAACAAATCACTGAAATTTGCACTTCAAGCAACACTGATGAAACTTTTCACCCTATGGCATCAGACATGAGGAGATGAGTACATATGAGTGTGGTGGATATCATTCACTGAGCGCAATAGTGACACAACCCAAAAATGGCCATTTGGAGTCAATAGTACAACTGAGGTCAAACACAAACGACATCAGACAATGAACAACATCTAACAGGGTATGTTAAACTGACAAGTGTGCCACTATTGTCACATGTCATCATATTTTTGGACATGTTATGTCCAACCGTTAATACAATACTATATTTGTTTTATGACATTAATTTAATTTAACACATCCTGTTGCGTATAAGTCAATAGAAGAAAAATGCTAAGTTTTCGGTTGGACACAACTTATACTTTCTTTTGGAGATACAGGCTACAAGCTTTGGATTAATTAATTAATCCATCAGGCCTTTGTACAAGATAAACAGCAAGACTAAAATAATGACATGTCAATTTGAGTACTACACTTTAAAACCTTGCATTTTATATTCTTGTACTGATTGATGAGATTGGCTTGCCTAGCCAAAACCAATTTAATAGAATACATCCCTTTGTGTTGACAAGTTATTACTGTATTCTTGTTGTCGATCTTCTACAAGACGACAGATGAGTTCATTGATCCAAAACATGAAGCCTGTACCTCCAAAAGAAAACACATGTTGTGTCTGACTGAAAACACAATATTTTTCCTCGATTTATGACACAAATGCACCTTTCTGACAAACAGAAAATTTTTTCAGAAATGTTATACAACTATACACTCACCTTGTACAATTCCTTTTGCCTTAATTTAACACTACACATTCAATTACACTAAGGAACCAACCACTCAGAATATCAAGGTTTATACTCTTCATGAAACTGTGATGTGTAACAACTCTTCAGAAACTTTACTAAAACTCCAATAACCTATGATAATCTACCTTTAAGGTGTCAGATATTTACTTTTCAGGAATGAAATGTAGACAGAGTTGGGTTGAAATTAAAATTACTTTGTCAGTGGCTTAATACATAAACCACAAACTATCCCAACCTTGCCTTAAAATCCGGTGTTTATGTTGGCAGTCATGGCTTAATAACTATATGTGACCATTAATTATGCCTTTATTATACATTAGTGTAATTCAATTTACTAAAACCATACCACTACACAGACTTCTGCTACCTTTGGTTCAGATCTTGATTGCTGCAATTAACACCCCCACCCCCCCTTTAGTGTGTGACATTGATTTGTTGGATGTAAAAGAAACACAAAATTATGGCCTCATCCTAACATTCATCACAGGTTATAAACTTATAATTCTGAATATCATAATAAGCCCTGAAACAAGGAAATAATACACAACTCCTCAACTGTATATTGGCATAAGGGTACACACGTCAAATACGAGAATCATAAATTAATATACGATCATTAGAACAGCGTTGCTAACCTCAAAAGAGTTAAGAATCACACAAATAAATAATACTACACCTGTATATTATTGGTTTTCCGCGACTCTTCGTCCATCGGGGATGAGGTGTCTAAAATAAAAGGCAAGGAATAAAACGCGATTTTCATAAAGTGGTTATTTTTGCTAACTGGAGCTACCAACAAGCAATACATGGCTACATAAAAAAAAATACACAGAGGATGTAATCAGTCATGTGAAAACTTAGGTATTTCAACAAAAATATTCCTAACCACATGAAAAATAAAGTTACGTAAGTTTCAAACGTGTGTACTTGACATCTTTACGTCCAACTAAAAATAATGATACTCAACAGAAAACAAGTAGCTACTATTTACCATTCTGCAAATCCGCCATACTATTTTCAAAATCCAATAGTACTCAGGTTGGCCAAAAATGGCGCCATAAACACTGCAACAACCCAGAAAATTGTGCTGCCTAATTTAGAACGCACTGTACAAGCCACAGATCATATAGTACAGGTACACAGACAGTTCTAGAGATATACCTTCCAGCATAACCACAGAGTACACAAATAATTGTTCCCTGTGAAAGTGACTGCCGCTCTTTGAATTAGTGTATTAGATCCGCGCAGCATGTGTTGGAAAAGCAGGCAAACTAAAGTGTAAACTTTCTGAAAATGGATCCTTGTGTATCTTCTGCATGATACTGTAGTTTCCACAGTTGGGTAAATTCGGCCTAAGGTATCTCATTGCGACGCCAATCAGCAATGCAGATGTGTGCAGTAAATCTTACATAAGAGGGTGAATAAAACTCTGCCTATATCTTTTACATCTATCGTTTGCTTTCGATGAAATTCACTTCAGAATGTCTTTATGCTACTAAGCACTTGTGTCTTTTGTAGAAACAGGTACGTAAGAGGCACAATTTACCTAACGACCTAAATAATTGTCCCTAATTTTCAACATTTTCCGTCCGGTTTGTATTCAGTGCAGGAGATACCATGAAACTCTCTTAAATTGCGAGTCTCTTTGTAAATCGGCGCAGTGAACGCCACACTTTAATTGGGGACGTAAGTGAATTTCTTGATCTTCTATCTGTATTTTCGACATTTATTGACCAATGTGTGCGAAATTCATTACAATATTAGAAAATGATGCTGTTGAGCCCCGAATTTCGTAAAATCGCACGGGGATGATACGTTTCTGATAGACGTCAATGAAGTTACATTCACGCGTGTACTGTCAAACCGTGTGATATAAGGTGCATAATGCCTTGGTAAACTCACATGTACTGCGTCATGAGCACACAGTGCGCAGTCTAGTATTGTTGTTGCATAATGCCTATGTCACTTAAGATCTGGAAATTTTGAAAGCCAACAACCATGCTCTGAGAGGCATTTATCACAACCACATTTTTTTTTCCATGTTAAATATCCTGCTGTGTTATTTGGATTATAAAGGATTAAATACTGTCCACACAAGTAATTTGCATTAGTATTAATTTATGGCAACATGTTTCAACAAAAATTAGTCATTTTCAGGCTACTAAAATCATAAGAGGTACAAAATACAATTGCATTATTTAGTATCTCAATTGTACATTTTGTAATATGCATGTTGTTGGTCATGATCATTGCTCTGGTGATTGCTAAAATTCTGACATTAGTATTATTCAAATGTTAAATTAAAAACTTCAATAAGGCCTTGCTTGAATTGGCATATTTCCATGAGGATTTGTATTATTATTGTGCTTGTGGAGTACCAGTGTACTCTTCCAGAATGACGCAGTTTTAAATTGTTTTAGATAGTTCATGTAACCTTATAAATGTTTGCATCATTTAGTTACTTTATTCCTATATTGCTGTAATTTATTTTTTAGACTTGGTTTTTAACTGCACTGACTAATGTTACTGTTCATGAAACATTGGACTGGTCCATAATATATAAATGACCAAGAAATTGCACTACAGTGTTTATGGCATATTTTATTCAGTGTCCTCACCAACATGGTTAGCAGCCATCTTTAGGGTGATATTATTACAAGAATACAAAGACACAAATGTGGTTAGCTGTGTTGCCATAGCTCCATAACAATAAAAAAGTATTATAATTTTGGTTAAAATTATATAAGTAATATAAATTTGGTTTAAAAATGAGTAATGATTAAAGTCTTGGGAGTTAAAATTGTTTAGTCTCTGCAGAGTGATGCTTGATGCAGTGATTTTGTGAGTTTTAATCCAATATGTAGGTGATGTGTAGACGGTGTGGTATGACCAATATACTATGTCTACATTCACAAATCCATAAAATTCATGAGTATGAATTTATATAATGCCTGTAAAGAGCAGGACAATGAATTATGTGCTGTGAAACTAAACCTAACAAATATTGTTATAATATCCATTTACAGATCTCCTTCAGGAAAATTCAATTACTTTTTAAAAACTTAGAATCTACTTTGAACCTACTACATAGTAATAAAACTGAAGTAATTATAGGGGGATATAAACATAAATTATCTTGAAAATTGTACTAAAAGACAACAATTAGACTCAATGTTACCGACTTATGATTTAAACGACACTGTCCACTTCCCTGCTAGAATTACAAATGGATGTTTCAGCAGTATGCAGTATATTTATTGGTAAGGCAAGAAATTATATCGTAAGTCCATTTATTAACGATATGTCTGACCATGATGCCCAATTAATAACCCTGAATCATATATTTTTACAGAAACGAGTAGTTTATTTGAACTAAAATTAAGTTATGAAAGCCGGGACAACATATTTGAAGGAAATTATGTAAATATTATATTCTACAATTTTGTAATACCTATTTTCTCTTCTGTCTTTATTAAGAAAAACATCACATTTCATGAAAAGTATAACCTACAGATAACAACAGGAATAAGGATCTCATGTAATAAGAAAAGGGAGCCACATTATTAAAACAGAAACAGGTAAAACAAATCACCAATTGGAAGTTCAGTCGCCTCAACTAATAGTACAGTAACGGATAACCACGATATGATTGCTAACACCTTTAACAAATATTTCATATCTGTAGCAGACTCAATCATCAGCGGGGTTAAGAGTGGTAATAATGATCACGAAAACAATAACAATCCTATGAATTATTTATTTCATAATCCATTCCCAAATATCCAATGGCTTTACACCTCAACTGGTGAATTATGAAACAAAAAAAATCCCTAAAATATAAATAGCCTTGCGGTTATGATGAAATCCCTATTAAAATTTTAAAAACAACTGCTCTTTTTCTCATTTCCCCTTTAACATATGTTTGTAATAAATCTCTCTCTTTGGAAGTTTTCCCCAGTAGATTAAAATATTCTATAATGAAGCCAATATTTAAAAATGGCTATAAACTTACCACCTCCAAATACCGACCCATATCTTTGTTAACTTCTTTCTCCAAGGTCTTTGAAAGCTTATTTCATAGCAGGCTATTCACACACACATGCACGAATGACATACTTGTTAATGTGTAATATGGCATTAGAACCAACATTTCAACTGAAAGAGCATCATACAAATAAATAAATGAAATTCTAGTAGCAATGAATAAGAAAATGTCAGTGGGAGGTATATTTTATGACCTGGAGAAAACTTTTGACTGTGTGAATCATACAATACTACTAGATAAATTAGAATTTTATGGGATTGTTGGGAAATTTCATTTGTTGATAGAATCACATTAAATGCTGGATTTCAAAGAGAACTTCTTGATAATACAATTTCTCATGATAATGTCTTATACTCCAACTGGGAAGAGGTTAGAAGTTCAGTTCCACAAAGCTCAATTCTTGGCCCTTTGCTTTTTCTTCTTTATGTCAATGATTTGCCCAAAATAGCATCTAAGGATTCTAATAATCTTATTTGCGGATGATACAAGTATCATAGTAACTAAATCTAATTATATACAAATCTTAAAATAGTAATAAATGAAATATTTTTAGATATTAACAAATTATTAAAACTAACCTATTATCTTTAAACTTTAGTAAAACTCACTGCTTAGAATTCAGAGCAGGACATTTTCATGATTACAACATTACAGTTTGCTGTAACAATAATCGCATCTCCAACACCACTTACACAAAGTTTTTGGGGTTAATCATAGAGGAAACCTTGTCCTGGAAATACCATATTGATTGAATAATGTCCAAGTTGAATTCAGTTTGTTTCATGATGAGATCAGCTAAATCTATATTGTCCCAAGAAGGTAAAGTGATCCCATTACAGGCCCGGTGTGGCCCAGAGGGTGGGTACAGGTATAGCTCTACTCTTCCATGACGGCGGCACTAGAAGGGGGCGAGTGGTCAGCAGCACGCCCTGGCCGCACTTTACCCCCGGGAAAGACCCGGTACCCATTGTACAGGAGGCTGGGTGGGCCCCAGGGCCGGTCTGGATGGGCAGAATATCTTGTACCCACAGGGATTTGATCCCGGACCGTCCAGCCCGTAGTCAGTCATTATACCGACTGAGCTACCCAGCCCACACATTGTTCCAAGAAACATTAATAATATATCTTTTTTACATGCATTCCATTATAATTTATGGTATATTTTTGGACAATTTACCATCCAGCATTAAAATATTCAGAATTCAAAAAAACATTATCAGAATCATAACAAATTCAAGAAGTAGGGATTCCTTCAGAGATCTATTTAAAAGATGAGAATATTACCTTTATGTTCACATCACACATTATACTGTCATTATACATAGTGAATTACAAACATCTATACACGGCGGATATGGAGATTCATAACTTTAATGCTAGATACAATACCAATCTTCATCCACCCATTTCCAGTTTGACGAACTTTCAGAAGTGGGGTTATTACTCTCGAATAAAGATTTTCAGTCACCTCCAGCAAACATAAAAAGTTTAATGAATGATTTGGAATGTTTTCACCTACACGTAACAAGGTTACTTAACTTTAATTCGTTTTATACCTTGGAGGAATTCTTTAACTACAGTAGATATTCACACATGTTTTGTGTTGTTTTTTAGGTTTAGGTAGTTTTATCGATTGCCTCCAAAATTCATAATTCCTATGACAAGGATTATGGAAAGTCATCCTTGGCTGTTGAGTTATGGTTGTGTGATGTATCTAGATAAATGATGATGACTACTGCTGATTTTGCATTACTTGATATTTAAATGTAAGTATGCTGTGTTTAATTTTAATTATGGAATGCCTGTTATGTGACCATTCCCACCTCCTCATGATATGTATCAATGATTGAATTTACGGAAAAGAATACAGATGATGATGATGACAATCTATGTTATTCTTATTTTCCTCAAGATTCGGGAGTGTGTTACTGTATTACGTATCTCTAAATAATCAGTGGTGTTGGATATATATGCTTAATTTAGTTGAGTTTGATATATATGTTAAAATGTTGTTGTTTAGTGTCAAGAGTACTTAGTTTAAACTGGGCTACCCAGTTTTTGATGGTGGCATACAATGGAGCATGTTCCCCTAATGTTTCTATCAGAATGGCGCGACTTTCCTTCGGTGCCTTGCCTTGCAGGAAGAAAAACCTGATGACAGCTCGTGTCTCCATGTTGTTGAAATCGCGCGCGTCGCCTGACATGCTTCCTCTCACCTTCTGTAACAAGAAAAGACTTGCAATTCGGCACATGAACAGACGCCTCTTTCCGACACTATCGATTCCATCCTACACATCGGGAAGTAGGTCGGGCTAAGGACTTATCAACACCCCTTGTGTGTCTGTGTGTGTGTGTATATATATATATATATATATACACACACACACACATATAAAACACACAAATTTCCTTACAGCATCTTAACTTACCTCAGTTTACCTTTTATAATCACTCTACCCTGAGATAAGAAGTATGGGTCAGTAAAGGAATAATTCGACATTAATATCAGCAATAGTGGGCATCTTCAAGACTTTTTCCCTCAGAAAAGAACCTCCAGTACTGATTGGGTAATAGGCAGGGCTGGGCTGGACATGTTGGCAAAAAGGAATGCTCATGCCCTTGCCAGAAATTTGGGTTATCCCAGTTCAAATTATCATAACTCATAAATGAGCTGAAAGTAAACCTTATACAACATATAAAAAATTCCACTCAAACCCAAGTCAACAAGTACAAAGATGGACATGGTGTAACTCTGTCACATTCATCCCCTTTTGTTCAACTATATAAAAAAAACTGCAAGACTTGCAGAAAAGGGAACTTATGTTTTCACTAATGTGCTTACCAATACATTTTAACCAACACTGTAGTAATGTGTTCACAAATATTAGTGAAACTCCCCAGATACAAAATTTCTAAAACCTTGGTTCTGCAGTTTAGTTGATATGCTAACACTCGCATAACTTACAAAGGTCTATGCGTATTTTTATGACTTTTTTTTTTGTAAACACACCAAGTATAAAAGTATAAAGAGAGGAGAAAATTGAAATATTAATAAATGATGTAGCAGCATCGTCAATTATATTCATAATGAAATGTATATTTAATGAACACAAAAACCTACAATTACAGGTAAGAAGTAGGCTGTTTAGTTACAGAACACAGCATATTTCATAATCTTCAGGCGTGATCAGAAGAGCAAATACAATACACAAGTTCAGAAATGTAAGCACATAGTAACAGTCCTGGACCTTTGTACGCTTTAATAATCTCAAAAACTCTAAGACACAGGAAAAGTGTATTTAACAAAACCGTGTGTTTCAAATTGACTACGTTTGCTTGAATGAATATTTGGTGCTCTTCCAATATGTGATCTACCTATGAGTATGTGATCTACCGTGTTACAGATTGCAGAGGTAGCAGAAAGTATTGTGTAGAACCGGAAAGGAATTGCACACAATAAACTCTGAACATGACACTTGCGTTATTCATGTATTTAATGAAACTGTACATGGAAACAAGATTCTGTATTAAAATGAAAACAGCGAAAAGTATGATGGGAACCTAAGACATTGAACGATACACATTTCTGACATCATTAAGGAAATCAAGTAACAAATTCGATGAGTGTCTCCTCATCACCCAGTAGCAGTATTCATTTAGGTGGTACTGCAGCATCAGTTCAGTAGTCCCTCTCATCTTTCTCAATATCTTTATTTTCGCGTCTAATCATGAGCGCTCAATACCCTGCGTATTTGTTCCGGAAGCAGGATTCACATAATTTTCCTGGTGGTTGACAGTGCAATGAATGAATCGAAGAGACGTTAAAATAGAATAGGCTGGCCACTCGTCGGAATGAATAACCGATCCTTGTGCACATTCCCCGGTGATGATTGGCACAAGTGTCTCTTTATCACGGTGGTTGACATAGAAGTAGTGACAGTCGAGACCTTGCTTTAAACCAAAAACCCACGGGCCATCTATTCTACCATAATGCCTGTTGTTTTCTAGAAGAGCATCACTATCTTCCGACTGTGGTATGCGATTACCCTGCAGAAGTCTCCCGCGATTGTACTTACGTTTCCCAGCAAATCGAGCCTCGTCTATCTGTATTGGTTCTTCAGCTGTACCCACCATTTGACCTTTCTTTTCAATGACTTTTGTACAAACCTCCCGCCACATGTTGTACCAATCAACTAATATTGAATGTGATCGTTCAGTAATTGTTTCGGCATACTTAATAACAGTTTCACAGAGAAAGAAATACACAATATCCAATATCTGACATAAAGACAGCTTACAATTCATCTTGTCATTGAGATCCCAGTAATGGAAGAAATTATTCCCATGACGTACACTTCTCATTACTTGGCATCCTTTTCTTGGACATCTCATAACAGGAACACTGTTCCCTCGAATTAATCTTCTTTTATTCTGCATAA
>Ga0131853_10008215_pt1 | contig 18999 bp, 17 predicted proteins | sample TergutLab28metaG_FD_92764 | JGI IMG/M metagenome (GOLD analysis project Ga0131853, IMG submission 92764) | Labiotermes labralis P1 segment gut microbial communities from Petit-Saut dam, French Guiana - Lab288 P1 (version 2) (version 2) | ecosystem: Host-associated > Arthropoda: Insects >...
ATTATAAACAAGCATATGATACCATAAATAGGGCCGAGCTGGTGGAAATAATGAAAGAGTTTGGAATACCAATGAAGTTGGTAAGATTGGTCAGAATGACCTTAACAAATACAAATAGTAAGGAAAGCTATCACCTAGTTTCGAGACAACGATTGGACTGCGACAAGGAGATTCGTTATCCAATCTTTTATTTAATTTATGTATGGAAAAATAATAAGAAACGTTACAATCAGCCCAGGTGGAACAATTTTTAATAGAACAAGGCAATGCCTTGCGTATGCAGATGAGGTGGTGATTCTGGGGAGAACAGAAGGATATATAAAAATAACATTAGAAGAGATGGTAGCAATAACTCAACAGATAGGTCTTCAGATGAATGATACAAAAAAATACATGATAAATAGAAAGATGGAAATAAGGTAAAGGAAATTGAGTTGATGGGATAGAGATATGAAAAAGTAGAATTTTTTAAATATCTGGGAGCAGTGATGACAAGTCTTAATGAGATAGAAACTGAGATCAAATGTAAAATTGCTGTCCGTAATAAATGCTATTATGCGTTAGGACCAATAATAAAAAGAAGATCTATATCCTAGTCAATTAAAATTCGTCTCTATAAAACTATCATAAGACCAGCTGTGACATATGGAACAGAGGCATGGATGCTGAAAAGTAAAATTGAAAAAATGTTAATGACATGGGACAGAAAGATATTGAGGAAAATATATGGACCAACAAAGGAGAATGGGCAGTGAAGAATTAAAACTAACGAAGAACTGAGAACCAAATATAAATGCCAAGATATTGTGACCGTAATAAAGATTCGAAGACTAGAGTGGCTTGGACATGTAAGTAGAATGAATGAGACCAGGTGTGTAAAGAAGATTTTTGAAAGAAAGTTAGAAGAAAGAAGAGGTAGAGGAAGACCCAGACTCAGGTGTACAAACAATGTGGAAGACGATTTAAGGAAGCTCGGCGTGAAACGATGGAGAACGAAAGCATCGAATAGAGAGGAATGGGCATCAATTATAAGGGAAACCAAGGCCAAACTGAAAGGGCCGTAGAGCTATAGGAAGAAGAAGGAAACCCATTTCTTAACTCATATTTCTAAACAATTTGCTAATAAGTACCAATATTCACATTTTTTAGAATAAATAACATTTTTACGTTTATTTTCTAAAAAAATCGTGAATAATTTTTAAGTTTGCAAAATTCAATTCAATTTAATGTGGGCTGCTGTCAATTTAATCTCTTGTTTCTACTGGACCCACATGTACGATTTCTTTCACAGAATTTCAAGGCATATTAAAGGGAAGATACTGTACTTCGTTGTACTCTCTGTTCTCATCTTAATTGGATCCGGTAGCGTAATCTTAATTATTACATTGTCACTTGTATATTACGTTTTATATCTTATTAACTTGCCAACTTTTAGTCTTTTAAACTTCGTACTTATGTTAGATATTTATAAACACGCAGGCATTCCACGGCTGATGGTCTTTCATAGTTAATACACAATTAAACGGTTTGATACATTTATAATTTATTTATAATGTGAAAGGGGGAACTCCTTCTTACAAAATATACAGTTTTTCTGTATCAGCCTTTATAAAAGGCCTGATGATGGCCCGCAGTTACAGCCGAAACATGTAGCCGTGAATTTGATATTCAGGTGACCGTGCATCGTGATAGATTCTTATAAAAACCAATTAGATGCACTAATTTTTCTAGTTTATGTTTGGAATAAAACTCTACATGTTTCGGACAGTTCCTCCATCCATCATCAGCAGTTTTTCACTGTACACACAGCTATGGTATATGTCATACAGGTTTGCTGACATATACCATTGCTGACCATTGCTGTGTGTACAGTGAAAAACTCCTGATGATGGATCGAGGAACTGTCCGAAACATGTAGAGTTTTATTCCAAAAATAAATTTGAGAAATTGGTGCGTCTAGTTGGTTTTATTACAAGAATGTATCCGTGGATAAATTTAAAAAAAAACAGTGTTGTGTGTGACTAATTTAATACATACACTTGTAATTCACTAAAACCAACCGATTAATCAAGCAATCAGTTCAAAGCCTACATATTCCCCATACGCCCTGTTCAGTGTTGCGGAAATAAAACGTACTATTACTTTAAAATGGAGGAAACAATCAAACACTCACGTGTGTTACAGTAGCTGATTTGATACGTCGTCTTCATTCTGTTCTGATACACTTTGTGCAACAGTTTTTCATTTTCTTGACTCCAAACTTCCCGTTGCTCTAAACAGCCAAAATTTCGTTGCATTTCACAACCGCATGCTTAAGTTGCCGGGCCATATATGCTCCTATAAAATACCGAAACGCGGTGGTTAGTGTGGGTCGATAATACTGTGACTAACGTCGGTTGGAAACGGGAACACGTCAGACGGAGGCGCCCTGTTAGTCACGGGTCTAAGTCTGCAACAGAACACAACACAAGCCTTCCTCTACTAAGTGCCTAAAAATTGTCAATATTGTGAGGAGGAGGCAAGATCGACATTAAAGGCCTCAATACGCCGAAATTTCAGAATTTCAGAAGGTCCAGCCAGAAAAACTTTCGTCCATTCCCCGAAATTGACCTACCAGTGTGTTCACCCTAACCGACCGAAACCCGACTCCATTTACTCTAGCCCGAATCAAGCCCGATCTATTTACAATCTGCAATGATTATCTTGTAATTAATACAGGTTTATTTTTTAACGAATAAATGGCAAATATCTCTAAACTAATTAAATAACGACGCTCTAACGACTTCAAACAATATTTCGAAGTTTTAGAGATGGTACATATACATCGGAAGCTAAACGTGCAATGTACGGTAACTTCCAAGTACCTCTGGGGGGGGGGGGGCAGCTACGAGAATCTCAGAGAAAATCAAGTCTCCGGCCCATTATTTAAAAAAATTTAAATTTTTCCCTGACCACGTCACGAGGGCATATATGGGGAGTCGAAGTATAACTCCACTTATTCTTGCCGTCGACACTACATGGAGGTAAACAGTCAAATTCACCTCCCGACCGCTTTACACCCGCAAAACAACCCCGATTCTCGCTGAATTGGAGGCTGGGTGGGCCCCAGGGCCGATCTGGACTTTTTCGAGAAACAAAATTCGCTTTTCCCCTGCCTGCATTCGAACACGGGACAGTATACCCTAACCCAGTCACTGTACACTACACTATAATTCTTAACTCACCCCATTACGTACAAGTGCAGGCTCGTCTTAACCAACTGGTCAATTCGCAATGCGCCAGCAGCGTCACATCTGTATCGGTTGCAGGTGGCATGCGATAAATGCACATAAGAATAAAGTTTTCTATACCAGAAGAGAATGATGCGGAAAAAAATGTGTAATGTTTCATATAATGTTCGATTCGTATTATTTGAACAAGACCCGCAACCGAACATTTTCTTTGCTCTGAGGCACAGGCTTGCCCGAGAATTGGTCGGGCCGACGCCCGAAGGCAAGGCTCGCGTCCAACCCCTCTCTGGTAAATAATTAAGAAACACAAATCAGAAGTCTTATTTAACGACGCTGTCGTTGCTAAGATTATATAGCTTCGGTGGTGCATGAATGAAAGCGGAGTGTGAAGCAATGGTAGAATGACAGGGGAAAATCGAAGATGTCTTCTTGAAGAATAACCCGCCCCAGTGCGATTTTGACCACCAAAATTCCATAGAGATTGGACTGGAATCGAACATAGGCTTTGTATAGTTGGCGGTATTTGCCATAATATCGCATGATGTCATTTTCAGTAATAACAGAGTGAGGTTTCGACCCCGTGAGTGTGCAGAATACTGTGACACAGAGTAATCTGCTAGGTGTGTACCAACTGTTGTAATATAAATGCCACCTTTGTATTCAGGGTAAATTTAGAACTTGAAGACGGAGCAGGACATTCCTTCGAAAGAAAAGTCTCGTTCTGTTGGAATGTGCTACGGTGTACTTTGGTAGGCACCGATGTTTCTAACGAACTTGTAGCCGATCATTTTTAGTACAGTTGTTTCTTATGATTGCTGGCGTCAGTTACGGACGGTTCATGGCATGCGTTGTAAGTTAATCTGTCAACGTATATTCAGGACCGTTGGTGATAGGTAAGAGGGGTGAGATTTAAATGAGAAAACGTTAGCAGCGGACAACGGACGCTAGCAATCCAGTGCGAATTCAGTCGCGTACGAGTGTGTAGGAGTAGAGGAGTACAAGTGACTGTGTCAGTTTCCTAGAAAAGATCTAGCTGTTTTACTGGATATAGCGCTCCATTATTTTATGTCAAGAATAAATTGAGTAAATAAAACAAGTAAAATAAGAAATAATTAAAACTATATGTGATTCGGTGAACCACGCCCGTTTCCCGAAAGAGGATCACCTACCAAACTGAGCGCGTCGGGGCAACAAAGTTACGAAGTGTGATCGTGTAGGAACTTGTCACCTGCACATTCAGGGTCCAGCTGGCAGTGCAATCGGAACGTTTATTCTGAACTTAGGTACGTATCTACGAAAATACACAACACCGCTTCCTTCACAGTCCCTGTAAACCTGTCGGAAACAGAATACTAAAATCAAAAGAAATTTTGGCCTAGATCTGTTCCAATTGTGAATCTATCGTTGTCACCAACATAACAACAAACACGCTCTGATTACAGTGAAGTTCGTCTAAGTTGTATATATTGATAATAAGGATTGTCTTCTTGTATGGGCACTGCGTTGCAAGCCGGAAGGCCGCGGGTTCGTTTCCTTATGGGGTCATTTACTTAATCCTTCCGGCAGCACTATGATCCTGGATGCAACTCAGCCCCCAACAGAAATGAATACCAGGGGTATCTCCTTGAAAGTAAAGGCGGCCGGTACGTAGGGCTGGCAACATTTCTGTCTTCATATGCTGTCTAGAAATTCTGGGAGCCCCAAACTCCTGGAGCCCTAGGGGATTGTCCAGGTCTGTATAGGGACAGCTTTACCTTGTTCTATGGACAGTCGATATCACTGCTGAAATATACGTAATTATTCTTACGGAAGTTCCATCCTTTAATTATCAAGTCGCATTTCAATAAGTGGTTATCAGTAGCATATACCACTGCCGAATTTGATATTGCTCCTGCTAACTTTACAGTAGCAACAACAAACACACGAAACAAAATTTCGTGGATGCTTTGAAGTTGTATGCAAACAGTTCTATTAACATCCACATGGATACACCAATCCTTGGCTTTCACTTACAGAAGAGAATGTTGCGTGGCTATTTAAAGAGTAAAAACCTAAAGAAGATACCAAAATGGCGTCTACTACCGGCAGGAAGTTACCCGATCGCCCTCCGGTTCGCAGAATTTATAAACACAGAAAAGATCGTATGCACCCTTGAGAATGTCATTAAAAGCGAGGCTTTTCTTTTTAAATCGAGAGGATATCCCCTGGATCACAGGTTACCAACCTGTGTGCCGCGGACACGCGGGGTTATTTCAAGAGTTCCACGAATTTTGGCAACAAGTCTTGCTTGTCGAATCAGACGTTGGGTTTTAGGTGCGTTCATAAAACTGCGAAGGGCGACTGTTAGCTTCGTCATGTCTGTCTGCCCACCCGCATGGAACAACTGGGCTCGCAATGGACGGACTTTCATGAAATTTGATATTGAGGATTTTTCGAAAATCTGTCGACAAAATTCAAGTTTCATTAAAATCTGACAAGAATAACGGGCACTTTAAATGAAGACGTACGCACATTTATGATAATATCTCGCTCAGTTCTTCGGAGAATAAGAAATGTTTGAGACACAAGTTGTTGAGAAAATCAAAATACATTTAATTTTCGGTAACTTTTCCGAAAATTGTGCCGCTAAAAAATATTGCAGAAACAGACAGGCTAGAAACATACTCAGAATATGTAATAAGTACTGCTTTTCTTGGCAACAATGGTTAAACGAACGCATCTCAATGTTACATTACATGTACATGGCCTGTCTTTCTTTTAAATCTTACCCACTGGTATTATTTTTGGTGGATAAAATGTGAAATCAGAATAGTGAGTCTATTTTGAAAGGCATGCATGCTTGGGAATTATACTATTACAGCTATACAAGTGACTATGACGATGACTGCGCTGGCAGGGCACAAGGTAGAAAATGCATTTCATATTCAGAGGTTAGGACGATTGAGGATGAATGACTTTCACTAAACCAATTTCCCTGACACTCACGGATGCTCAGTGGCATTACCTGACCAGCTTCTGTACAGAATTACATCCAAGTGGGGCAAAAAATGCTAAAGATGCAAACAAGTTTTCATTCATGTCCTTCAATAAATTGTGGCTTCCACCACACTATTTTCCTGAAACTAATAATTATTCACACACATTGGGTACAGTACTATACCTAGCTACACAAAAATTTGTCAAGAAACACGCAGTTAACGTTAGAAAGTCATGTGCATCCTTATGTAATGCACAGCTATGGCTGCACAAATTTTCAAGAAACTCCCACGTCCCCAAATGCACTGCAGAGATGTATCATATTTCACTAATATCAGTCCACAAATATGGACTGTACGAGATAACATTAATTTCCACCCTGTCAAGTACAGTATGACGTTCATGAAGTTCATTTTCACAAAATTCATGACTGTTGAATGGAATCATGCAGAGATTTAGGCTTTACGGACCCCAGAGCTTGTCTAGATGCTCTTGAAATTAGAAGAATATCTGCCCCCTACCTGCAATCAAACTCCTAATCATCCAGGCCACACTGACTACACTGTCCCCACTCTTCTGCTCATACAGAACTGTGTCTACATTTTGCATGCCATACTTTTTACAAATTATACGTAAATATAAAGGTAAGTATGCTGATGTTACAACACATTGTTAGCTAGACAGTTCCTCACGTTTTAAAGGATCATAGAGCCTTCATCTTCAGGTCTTCAGCTCTCCAGAATCTTCTTCGATTGCTTGACCTAAAGATAAAGACATCATGATCCTTCAAAACACCCAGGACTACTTATAAAGTTACACAGTGTAACGACCCAGACAACCTGAATCTTCAACCCCACTATGCGAATCTCAAATCTTGCATTAGCTATCCATAAATCACAACCCACTGGGACAAACGCAAAATTATCTATCAAGGGCAAGAAAAAAAAATGTTCTATTATAGTAGTATTTTACATCTCAGTCAATGTATTCAACACAAAATATATGGCACATCATTGCAGGTACTGCATCTGTGGACAATGACACTGAAAACAGAACAAAGCACATGAAATTGGCTCAAGAGCTGATAAATACAATAACACAAGAATAACTTCTGTCATATATTTATTTTCTTGATTGATAATACTGTGTAATTCACACTGATTCATATATTATTTTAAAATAAAGTTCATATAACAAATAGCCTGCGTACATGTGTGATCCACAAAAAAAAAAAGCTTTTCTCCTTTTCCACATTTTTTTCTGTGCTGGAATGTTGAGAAAAATCCTTTCTTTTCCTCAAGCTGTCTTCTTGGCAAGCTTCCAGGCACCGATATGATACCGTAACCAGATAAGGAATATGTCTTTGCCCATTTGTAACCAACTCAATACTGGAATCAGTTTAGAACCTGAAGACAAAGGAAAGACACAATGAAATCTCTATACAGAAAAATCTCTGAGTCAATTTTATTTTGTATCTGAGCTATATAAGTTCTTTCAAGCCTTTGGCTCACAAAGTTTGAGTAAATGATTACAATATGCTGCATTCTGTACAAGCAGCTGTTTACAGCAACAATAGACAGCTGTTCAAGCTATATTTGTCACAATGCAAGCAACACACAACTCTAATAGGCTGGAAAGTGTAAGCACAGTTCTAGTGCTTTTATTGTTACTCCCTCCAAATTTGCACCTTATAATGCCAGCATCTGATGACATCTGATTATTTCTAGGAAAGCAATGATAAATCCAACTATTTTAAATGTACTTGCATATTTTAACAAACACATTATGGCTAAAATAATGCGACCTTGAAATAAAAAAAATTAAGCCTGCAGTAAACTCTTTCCTTATAATAAGTAAATATTAGTATGAACAGCAAAAGGTAAAGGTAAAGGTAAAGTGATCCTGTTACAGGCCCGGTGTGGTCCAGAGGGTGGGTAGAGGTATAGCTCTACTCTCCCATGACCGTGGCACTAGAAGGGGGTGAGTGGTCAGCAGCATGCCCTGGCCGCACTTTACCCCCGGGAAAGACCTGGTACCCATTGTACAGGAGGCTGGGTGGGCCCCAAGGCCAGTCTGGACTGGCGAAAAATCTCGTCCCCTCCAGGATTCGATCCCGGACCGTCCAGCCCTTAGTCAGTCGCTATACCGACTGAGCTACCGGACCCACAGTATGAACAATAATATTTAGTAATTAACAAACTGACACATAACTTGACAAGTTGTGTGAAGATCGCCACATGAATAGCTGAAACATGCCGGTAATTACTACGTAATAACGTTACATTCATAAATCCTAGTGCATAGTGGCCAACATTTCTCATGCATCACACATAACTACTGACTGTTTCTGGATACTCACACTGGCAAGAAGTCAACTGTGTAACGAATGAACAAACGAACGAATGATAAACATTAACACTTCACACACAGAAACGCATGTATGGACACACAAATACTTTCATGTGTGTAATGTCTGTGATATTTTTCACTGTAATAAATATTTAACAAGTTACGTCAAAGACAAGCATAGAAACACATAACTTTCATGCAGTGTCCATTCAGTTTGTCTGATTTTTACCAAAATTTTAAAGACATGACAACCTCTCATTAAACTGTCCAACATTAAGTTTTATGAGAATATGTTCTCACTGCTATGTCCATACAGAGAGCCAGGATTGAGTCTAATATACATTCCACAGCATCATGAACACACCAAACAAGAGCTCATAACAGGGGTTGTTAGGTAAGGTTCACCTTAGAACAGGCCACGAAAACCCAAAGTGGAGAAGAGGTATAGCTCTACCCTCAACCTCAGCATCAGATTGGGGGAAGGAGGATAAACGCCATGCCCTCACCACTTTACGCCTGGGAAAGAGACCTGATACGCATTGTACATGGGCTGGGTGGGTATGGAAAGTTCTGTTCTCACTGGAATACAATCCCCGGACCGTCAGGCAGGTAGTGAGCCACTATTCCAACTCAGTTACCCAGGCCCATCTAACAGAGGTTCAGATGACTTTAATCTATATGAGGGGTGGCCAACGTTTCTCATGAAGGAATCCTGACATAACTTATAACGGCAGAGGGTTTTACGACAAGGCATTTTTTGAGAACTGTGCTCTTCTGGGTTATTACACGCTCAGTAGTGGTAATTTCTTACCGAACTGTCAGTCCCATCATGAGGGGTCAAGAATCCAAATCAATTAATCTGCCAATTACAAAAAAAGCAGAGTGCACCTTGCCCATTTTAATTTCGTGCGCTATGGATTTACATGCATAAACTAGAGTACAGAACAAAACACATAAGAACTATTCAGGGCATGGTGTGATGTATATTTCAGAATAACTTGCTTCAAGAATTAGGCCTTTATATATCATTTCAATTTCTAGGATCTTCAGTTATTGAAATATGTTATGATGTATGAACTGGATTAAAGTCACACTGTGGCATGCCTCTGGTGCTGACACTTCACATTCCATTCAAAGACGTTTAACATAATTACCTTCGATTTCAGTCCAATTAACTGCTACTTCTGAAATGGTAATTTTGAGTTTCTGTGCAATGTACAATAATTCTGCATCAAATGCCCTGTAACATAAGAAAACAAAAGTGCAAACATACATTTTTAAAGCAGTGAACAAGCAGAAAACAGCAAAGACAAATTAAGTGTACATGTCGCCCATCAAGCACAACATGCACAGCACAATTCCGTACTAAGGAAAAACAATGTGCTTTCTTATTAAAAAAAAATAAATTATTTATTCCTTAAAATTAGGGGGGAAAGATAATTATCCAAATTAAATATGCTGTCAGCTTCATACTCTCCATGTATGAAACATCATTCACCAGCTGAGAGACAATGAAATATACAAAACTCACCATCTCTCCACATGTAAACTCTCAAAACAGAGACGTGCAGCCTCTCTCGTAAACAGCTTGAAACCGCACTGTGTGTCTCCGATTTCCCGGACTGAGAAAAGCCATACTAGGAAGTGGAAGCCATACATGAGAAATGTTCGAAAATATGAGCGGGAGGAAATTGACTGTTCCTCCAAGTGCGCACGGGAGCCACATACAATGCCCAAACTAGCAGCAGCAACATCAGGTGCCGTCAGATAATCAGCTGAAACACACAACTTTACACTTTATTGCCACCTGTTACATGAGGAATAGCCACATAAAATTGTACCATTAACCTGTTAAATGTCATTCAGAATAACAAGAGGTGGGGAAGGTATGGGATTGATAATGCACAGAAAATATCATGACCAGCAGAGCAACTATGCGGGCCTGCAGTTACAATCTGTTCCATGGAATTAATTATAATTTTCTTCCCAAAATGTGGAATCAATACACATTTAGCATGTATTGTCAGTCCTAAAATTGTCTTCCTATAAGCCTTGTCAAATATACCTGTATGTTTTTTTAGCAGCTGATATACAGGGTTATTCGAAATGACTCTCGGGGTTTTAACAACTTGTCATACACAATACACTTGAGATAGGAGTATGTAGTTGCACTGATGGATCTAGAAATTATCAAAGTTTTCTTTTATGATGTGCAGTGTGCAGCAGTTATGCATTTCTCCGCTTGGAGCGCAGTTTACTAATTTACTAAGATGGCAGCGAACAGCAGTGAAAAGGCGTTTTGTGTACTTACATTTCATTATTGTGTTGATGTTTGTAGAATCACAAAGGGTGCACATACAGAGCACCTGTAAGGTATGTAACAAAAACTTCAAGTGTTGTTCTATCAAATAAAGAAATACATATACTGCTATCTCAAGTGTATTGTGTATGACAAGTTGTTAAAACCCCGACAATCATTTCAAATAACCCTGTATTTAAATTGACAAAATCCTACTAGATAGTGAACACAACTAAGGAGAACAATTTATTAAATTCATACTCCTCCTACATTAAAATTTGTTAAAAATACTATTAATTACAATAATACCACTGTAAATATAAAGATAATCACTGACAGCTGCATGTTTTTAAATGTACTCCCTTTTGAAATAGACTTCTCCACTTAAGATACTGTCCACATTACAACATTTTAAGAATGTATAAGGTCTCTCAATAACAACAGCAGTTGGGATTCCAAACTTATCATTACCTTTCACTATATCGTTCAGACTAGATTCAAGTTTTGCAAGGTCAGAGAACTTTGTTGCACCATCAGCATCAGCAAACAGTATCACAGCACCACGGGCACACTGCACCCCCTGGACACATAGGAAAACAGGTTTTGACGATGACAGATGGAACCAGCTCAGCATCATGTTAAGTCATGCATTGTGATAACACATGTGTTAAATTTCAGTTTCTACTGCTACAGTTAGTTAATTAACCTCAACATAGAGGATATACACAAAAGAATGGTGCGGTTTCAAAAGTTAACAAGAAATTTATTTCTCACCTTACACGCATGCAACGTACACCGTCAGCAACGGCAAATGTCCAAGTTTCTCATGTGCTACCAGCAGTTCACTTCTCATGCTTACTGCGGAGCCCTGTGGCCCCGCAGTATGCATGAGAAGTGAACTTGGACAGTTGCTGCTGCTGATGGTGTATGTTGCGCGCATGTAAGGTGAGAAATAAATTTCTTGTTAACTTTTGAAATCACACCATTCTTTTGTGTATACCTTGTATTATTCTCCAATACTTCAAGAACTATTTAATGGTCCTTCACAAACAGTAAACTTGCCTGCTAATCAGTTATCTCAACATACATCTTACCAATCTAATGGCACCCCCTTTGCCCCTGTTGGTTTCAAGCTCCAAGACTCTAACAGCATCAGGTCCATGCTTCTTCGTGTACTCCCTGGCTACTTCTGCCGTCCTGTCCCGACTGCCATCACTGACAACTATAACCTCATATGTCAGTGCAGGCCTTCGTGACTCTAAACACTCGAGACATTCATCCAGCATCGGAGGGACTAGGAAAGAAAACACATGGGTCACTAAACAATTATGATGTTTGTGTGACCGTGCATCATGTTAAATCATCCTGATCCTGCTCACAAGCTGTCAGCAAACCTGTATGACATATACTATTGCTGTATGTACAGTGAAAAATTCCTGATGATGGACAGAGGAACTGTCCGAAACATATAGTTTCATTCCAAGAATAAATTTGAGATTTTAGTGCATCTAGTTGGTTTTATTATAAGAAATTCACTACACAAATCTTACAGACTTCTGTAAATTCAAAACTAACTCCCTTGTCACAAAATACAAATAGTTCCTCATTAAAACACCAAGACTTTTCTGGCACCAGTGGAATATATAATGCTCCCCAAGGATCCATGGCATGAGGGCATCATCCAAATGTAGAGAATACCAAAATCTATTCTGGGTTATTTTGGGCTGGTTTCCATTCTTGCCTGTTTTACAACAAAATTCTTACAGAATCTCTGAGATGAGATCTGGGAGTAACTTCATTAATAATTATGGGAGGAAGGGGGGAGGGGGGTAATTATCAAGTTATGGGGATCCCCCAACCAGTTATCTATGCCTTTGCTCTTCATCTGATATTCCTCTTCCATATGGAACTTTTACACGAAGTTTCCATACCAGGACAACTACATCCTCCTGTGATCAGCAGGTATTTACAAAAAGATTACATCTCCATTAACTCAGGACGCAAAAAGGTTTATCAGAAACAAGTGACCTCGTGTTATCCAAAAGATGCCAACTTAAATTCTAAGAAACACAATCCTAACAAGCTGTTAGGCTTTTCAGCTTCAACATTTGCAGAGTAACAGCAAAAACACCATGTGTCAACTGGAGTGGTAAGCCTGCAGTGTGTATTCGCACCATTCATCAGACGTGAACCCTACAATCTCAGGTGGAATACTATATGATCTGGCTGAAAATGAAGATAAAACTTATGAAGACTGTCAAATATGATGTGAAATGTGTCAAGCTAATGGTACTACCAGGCAGAGTGCAAGGACTGGGAACCATGATAAAAACAAGCCCACAGAGACTGCAGACAACAGCAACAATACAATCTACAGGCTGTGCATCACTAATGAAGGTCAGCTCTGGAAACAACTGTGCAAACTTGCAGTTACTTTGGGTCTTCTTCTACTTCCAAACATTTTATGGGTTCCAACTTCAAAAGTGCTTTACAAAATGAATCCAAAAACTGTAACAGGTGGCGTGTATGCTATCAGTGAAAAGGAACCACACTGTACTGTTGAGACTAGAAGTCAGGCTTTGCAGACTATAAATAGCTATTTACAAGTAATACTACCTATTTACATGAAAAAATGATTTCAATATTTCAGCTAGCAGCCTGTCAGGTTTCTTTTCTCAGTGTGTTCACAAAATGGCGAAAAGCAACTATTAGCTTTGTCATGTCTGTCCGTCCATCCATCCACATGGAACAACTCGGCTCCCACTGGATCGGTTTTTATGAAATTTGATACTTGAAAATTTTTCAAAAATCTGTCAAGAAAATGCGCGTTTCATTACTATCTGGCAAGAACAACAGGTACTTTACAAAGAGACCAATACACATTTTTTGTCATACCTCACTCAGTTCTTCTTAGAATGAGAAATGTTTTAGGCAAGAGTTGTAGAGAAAATCAAAACACACATTTTATGTTTGATAACATTTTTTAAAAAATCATACCGTTAATGAGATAATGCAGAAAAACACTGTAGAGCCGGACAGGCCACAGGTGACAATGTGGTGCATGTGCAATGCATGATGGATGCCTAAGGCTATAAACACACACTCAAAATATGTAACAGTTACTGCTTTTCCACTGCAACAATGGTTGCACGAACGCACCTCAATGCTACATTTATACATACACTGCCTACCTTGTGTACTTTATTGTGAATGTTTACTACCTTTGTAACCCACTGTAATCCTTAATGAAACCAAACAACAACAATTTATACGAAACCTGTAGCTTCAGAGAAACACACATCTTGTCCACTCATTCCTCATACTGACTATACACTGTATCATAAATTAAGGACAAAGGTCAAGATCGACATGCTGATGGGGCCCAAAAATACAATGAGTTACATACTAAACAAAAGCCTTTCTTGGGCGCTTTCACTTGGTACAAGAACTGGCCATCTATCTTAATTAGGACCAGAAGTATAAGAATACCTCTTTCATTAGTTGTACAGTCCAAGTACAAGAACATTAACATAAAACTATCTGTATGAACTTAAGTCAGTTTAGGTACCATCAGATACTTACGAATAATTGACAATTCAGGACCTGTCTCATCCCTTGCAAGTTGGATTAACGTAATTACACTGTTTGTTGTATTTCAAAAAACAAACATGATTAACTTCAGAGGAAATTAATGACAAAGCAAGGAATACCATAACAGTTGTACAATACAAAATACTATGGCTACAAACATATATACCTGCACATTTAGAAACCAAACAGTGTGCATGCTTAAATACAATGTCTGAATCACACATAATTTAAGCATACGTGATATTTACACCTATTCATTACAGCAACTGATTAGACATCTCTTTAGCTGGATAACACTGCCAAAATATCCCCTCACCTTTGTTTGTGTTGTCACTCTAACCATTTGTGTGACTTCAGTGGGTGCTGGGCCCTAGTTTCTTTGTCACACAGACTTGGGCATCAGAACAAGGCCAAACTAACTACATTATTTCAGCACTGATCACTTAGGAATTTAAATACTTACGCCGAACTTCTTCCTCATATGCTGGTACAATAACACTAAGGTGAACACTCCATTGTTCATTTAAAGAAGGAAATTCATTAGTCTGACCAGTTTTTGGATCTAAAAATGACATTTCCTTCTTTGAGCGAAGGACAATAGGATATGGTGTTGTGGTTTTGACAATAAGTATGCATAGCTGTAAAAAAAAAACAGTCAATTAGTTTCACACTTAGAATGTCAAGGCTTCTTTTCTGCAATTAAATTCTATCACTTTAGAAAGACCACAAGAATTCAGGATGTGATAAATTCTAGTCTCTAAAAATTTTACCGATGTGTCACAGGATCCCGCTGTCTCCATCACCATGAAACATGAATAGACTACATGCAGAAAAGACAGATGGAATCAGGGACTATGTGGACTTAGAAAGAGCTCTTGCCAGGCCAATGCAGTGCAGGACTAAAATATGGGCGGAAAAAAAAAAAACTTGAAGGGTCTGAATGGAGTAAAAAGGTGAGCACTGAAGGAAACAGAGGGAAAAAGTACAGGGAGATACCCAAATCACAAGTAGACTCTGAAGTAATTCAGATTTATTACAGCTGATGAGCAAAGAAGAACTGTTCTTCTCAGGCTTATTGTATTTATTTTAATATAAAAATAATTAATTCCCAACAGGAAAAGGTAATTTACAACAACAAGAACACCACAGCAAACCCTTTTAAAACCAGTGCAGCCATATGGTGCAATAAAATCTGTAAAACCAATCATCCATCCCCAAAATATATAAATGTCAAGACCAAGGATAACAACCCACAGAACATAAACAAAAGACAGGCAGCTATCAGACACACACTGAACCAGGAATTGAAATTCTACATAAAAAGAAACAGAAATTCAATCAACAACTGTATATGACATATTCAAACTGTGCAGCACAGTTGCAAAATATGTGGACTGTCATAAAAACATCTATACATTTCAAAACAATTAATGTCCCCAAAAATAAAGGTAATCTACAGCTACAAGCTCCTCTCAGAGTTCATATATACGTAATAGATGATCCAAATTAGCATGAAAAATGTCCTACAAGGTCACACATAATTAAACTTGCCATTTAACATTTCAGTCTGCCTCCTAGTGTTCTCCAATAACAATACTGTCATTTCTCATTTCAGTTGTTCTCTAGAAATTTCTTAATTAATATTCATGTAAGGACAATAAACAATGAGGCATACTGCTGCAGATAAGTCAAGAACACAAAGCAATTGGATGGGAAAACTGAAGAAAATAGGTTCATATGGACAATAAGCTTGGACATAAATTATATACAAGAGCAGTTTCTTAAGCATCAGGGGTATTTTAAAGGAAATAAACAATTTCCGCAAAACGTTCTGCTTTTTTACTTAATCAAATATGGCAACCCTGCCAACACACAAGTGCTCATTTAGCACAGAACAAACATTACAGCTATGGCTTGCCTGTTCACTTGGAAAAATTGCATACCTACAAACAATACAAACTGGCTCATACTTGAACAAGGCTTCCGTAACGGACAAATATATTATATCATACAAGTCTGAGACCTGGAATGACCACCCTACTTATGACGATGAAATTAAAATATACAACGTAATATTGACAAAATTTGTGTATCAAGACTGCGTCACTGCCCGTTTGGGTAACATTTCGAAATCTTACAATCCGAGTACGTAATTTATTTCAAGTATGAGTACACAAAAAGTCAGTGTAAGAAGCGAATATTGCCATGAACAGATTTCTTTGTACTTAGCTAACAATGATCTCATCAGCATCGCTGGATTATAATTGCCGCAAAACGCTTGCTCCGACTATATAATGTTTCGTTGTATTACTTAATTACTTACCACGAGAATAGTTATGATGATGATGCAAATAGCACCGTAACAGAGGATAGTAGTAACGTCTAACATAATTTGCTATTTACTATAAAAATACATTCATAATATACTCAGCGACTGAACCAACACAGAACCTATTTCGTACACCGCATTAATGACCATGTGGCGATATGACGTTTGTTTATACCATCTACCAAAGGTACACACAACATCCGGCTTCATGTGACTCGCACACCTACTGCCATCTATGATCACCTACGAAATTTCAATCCGTCATCGGTAGCTCAATATCACACAAGTTCCACACGGTCTTGTCCGATTGATATCTGTGCCTTCGACTGCACATATCCATATTCCTGGCACCGTGCATAGAGGCAGTAAAGTGAGAACAGGTAAAGGAAGAGACTGCCCCGTAACGTGCCATGGGTGGCACAGTGGGGGTAGATGGTCAACTGAGTGGGTTACACTAACTCAACAAACAAACCAACAGGAGGTGAAAATGATAGTTGAGACAACAAACCTAAACTATTCAGTGTATCTACAAAACTGCAAAAGAACCACCATAATATCAAATGTATCGTCCAATAGTTCATCTATGATCTCTTCAGCAAAACAGGTTCAATTTCTGCATTCAAAAACCCACTGAGGTGGAAATGAGATACATGACTAAATCACAGCCAGTTTAAGGTGTTGTGGTAATGCTGCATAAACTGTATTATGTCCTGACAGAACTTAGATGCCCACTGCTTATTGGCTGAGGTAAAAATAAGGTAAAAAAAATTAATATCATAAAGATACAGTTCAAATCCCACTGCATGATGGTATGAGTTCACATTCACTCAATACCCAGCGAATGGGAACATCATGTCACAGACTGTTGTATCCTACCGTCTTACGACTATCAGGTAAGATGGTATTTCATTTATAGGGTATATATTTGTATTCAGTAACAGTGAGGCAGCAAGTTCCAAATTATAGAATACTTGTTGTTCAATAGAGAAATGTAGACACGACAGGAAGTCGGGGTCATCAATGTCATAAAGCAATCAGGACACTAAATGTCACCCAAAAGTCCAGCTTGGCTCATGCAATTGTCATACCCAGTGGACTCAAAGTTGTACCCTGATCTCTGTATAGCACGCAACTGTTTCATGATTTTAATGCTTAGAAACTTCCAGTTCAATGCACTACCACATGGAAACCAATGCCCTAATTTGCCATATAAAAAGGCTTGACGAGACATATTCGGGGGATTTAGTCTACATCAGTTGCTACCAGAAACTCTGCCACTTTGCTATGGAATCTTCGCTTCTGAACATCGACCTTTCTTAAACAACAATTTATATATTACAAGTATCTGTTCAGAAGCAGCTGTAACTTCACATCTTCAGCTAATAAATCAAGAAGCTGTTTACACATCATTGTGAGTTGCTGTGGACTTGAATTTCAATTCTTAAGTGTTCCAATGCACTCAAGACTTCTCTCTCGGTCAGCGCGTTCCACATTCTACGTTCCCAACCCACCATCGTCTTTGGGATACAAGAAGACTTTCTCAGACCCTGAACTATTGCTGCCACACATGAGAAACCATGCCCTCCATTTCATGTTCCTAGAAAATGTTTTTGTACTCTCACAGAACTACTGGCTTGGTAGATAACTTGACAATCACTACATAGTTCTCCATGCTTCACACACCTTGCAGTGAGTGCTTCTTAAGCACTGGTTTTCTGGAATCACAGACATGTAAATTGAAGATGTAAAAAATACAGGTAAAGTTTCATTTTTGCCCTTCCATAAAATATTCCATTCACTGTGCCAATTCTCAGGAACCTCATAATTACTCAGTGTTATTGCCAGGGGATCTTCTGTATCACACTTTATCAAAACCAGACAAAAAATGTAGAAAGTAAAGGCAAAATTTCATTTATGCCCCCAGGTATACACAAAACTTGTAACTGCTGAATGGAATTACATGGAGATATTCTACAGCAAACATCATCCAATTCAGCCAAAAAAATGAAATTTACAGGAAAAAATTAATTTATGCCCTGAAGTACAACTATCACTAAGCCGAATTTTGTGAAACTCATACTTCCTTGACAACTTTCTGCAAATTTGTATTGTATTGTATTGTATTTATTGTGCGTTCGTCAGATCCATACAAGGCTGGATATTGAACTTGTCAAGTATTACATAGTTACAGTTACAGAATAGGAAATAAAATTAGAAAATAAGAA
>Ga0131853_10008217_pt1 | contig 18998 bp, 18 predicted proteins | sample TergutLab28metaG_FD_92764 | JGI IMG/M metagenome (GOLD analysis project Ga0131853, IMG submission 92764) | Labiotermes labralis P1 segment gut microbial communities from Petit-Saut dam, French Guiana - Lab288 P1 (version 2) (version 2) | ecosystem: Host-associated > Arthropoda: Insects >...
CCATTGCTATGGGCGGTACAACAATAAATTCTTATACATCTGCCTTAGGTATCACTGGTCATTACCAAGACGAATTAAAAGTTCACAAAAAAGAGAGCAATGAATGTCCTCTTTGTCATCATAAAATTAAAAGAGAAAAAGTAAATGGACGTAGCACTTATTATTGTGAACATTGTCAAAAATAATTATTAAAAACTTTACCTAACTAAAGAAACTATTTTTATTTATCAATTTCCTTAAATAACTCAACTATAGGCACTCCTAATGTTTTAGAAATTTTAAAGGCTGTAACAATAGTGATGCTGTGTTCTCCTCGCTCTATTCTACCATAATAAGCTTCGCTAATTTGACATTCAAATGCAAAATCATATTGATTAAAGCCGGCTTCTTCTCTCAATATTCTTAATCTATTGCCAAATTTTTGGTTTATAGGATCTTTTTTCATATCGTTATTATACGACATATATAACGTATTGTAAATGAAGTTGATATGTTATACTGTGTTTGGTGATAAAAATGACTATTGAAACTATTTCATTAGAATTTAAAATTAAATCTTTTCGAAAGGTACCTAATCCATATTATTTAAATGAAGAAGAACCGTTAAAATCGGCAGATATGTATTTTGTAATATGTGATATTAAAGATGTTCCTTTAGATATTCCTATGCAAACAAATCCTAGAGAACAAAATCTAAATCTTTCCGCGGCAAAAAAAATTAAAAATTCTTTAGTTGATCCGGCTAATAGAGATTTTTATTTATTAAATCGAGGATTATTATTATCAGCAAATAATATTGTGTTTAATAGTAAAAAAGATACAGTAATCATTGAATTTACGGATATAAATGTTCATGGCAATATTGATGGAGGGCATACTTATAAGATAATTAAAGAATATCAACAAGATTTAGATTATGGTCAGCAATATGTGAAAATTGAAATTTTGACTGGTGTTGAAGATATATTTCAAAAACTAGCAAGTGCTCGTAATACATCAACACAAGTACAAGATAAATCAATTGCTGAACTAGAAAAAAGATTTGAAATAATTAAAAAGGCTTTACAAAACGAACCTTTTTATGAAGAAATTTATTTTAAGGAAAATGATAGTGGAAGTATTGATGTTACTGATATATTATCTATACTTAATTTATTTAATATTGCAAAATATAGTGGTATTAATGAGCATCCAATAATTTCTTATAGCGGCAAAAAACAATGTATTGATACTTATATTAATGCCCATAAAAAAGATGGCAATGATTTAGAAAATCCATATGTTAAAATGACCAATATAATAATTGATGTTTTCAAGTTATATGATCAATTAGAGACTAAAGCTCGAGATTATTATAGTAAATATATTACTAGAGGAAAATATGGATCTATTATCGGAGTGATAAAACGAAAAGATGGAAAACCATATTTTAAATCAAAGTTTTATAAAAAAGATATGGAATATATTACTCCGAATGGTTTTTTATATCCAATATTGGGAGCGTTTAGATCCTTATTAGAAATCAAAGACGGTTATTATGTTTGGAAAAAGAATCCTATGGAAGTCTTAGATAAAATTGGCCCGGAATTAATTGGTAATACTATTGACATGAGTAGAGAATTGGGGAACAATCCTCAATCAGCAGGAAAAAATAAAACGTTGTGGAAAAATCTTTATATGTGTGTCTTAATGGAAACAATGTCAAGCATGACTGATATTAACAATAGTTGATCAAAAAAAGTGAGGTATTATTAAATGAAGCGATTAAATATATTTGTAGATGAAACTGGTGATTTCGGCTTTGGTAATGGGTCATCCGAATTATACGGCATATCATTTACTTTTCATGATAGTGATGAAGCTATTATAGAAGAATTAAATTATTTAAACAACAAATTAATAAGTAATGATTATGATGGAATGATTCATATGGCAGATTTGATAAGCAAGCGTGGAGATTACAAAAAATTTAATTTAGAGAAACGCAAATCTATTTTTTGGTCGATATTTTACTTTTCTAAAAGAGTGCCGGTGAAAATAAGCAGTATTTTTGTTAATAAAAACTATATGACATCTAGATCGCAATTGACAAGAGAGTTAGGACAAAGAATAAATAAATTACTGAATGAATATATGGATATAATTTCAAAGTATGATCAAGTGGTAATTTATTATGACAACGGTCAAGGTATTCTAGAAACGATGATAAATATGGCTTTTTCTATATTTGATAATATTGAACATAGAGAGAAATTTGATCGTAAAGAAAAGAGATTATTTCAAGTAGCTGATATGTTAACTTGTCTTGATAAGTTAGATTTTAAAAGAAAAGAAAAAATAGAATTTACTAAAAGCGAAAAGTACTTCTTTAACGGCAAGGATTTTAGACAATTAATAACTCTATTAAGTAAGAAAAGATTATAACAAAAAACCACTCTCGAAAGAGTGGAATACTGACGCTCAGCGTCAGCGCGGGTTTAGTCCTAATCGGATAAATCTTTTCAGACTAAGAAGTGAATTTCTTCACTTGATGTACTAATTCTAACAAAAAATATCATTTTTGTCAAATAGCACTATATACATATTATATGTAAAAAATGATAAATTATTGATTATATGATGTATGCTATTTATATCTAATATATTCGCCGAAGTGTTTTAATTATTAAAATTCTCCTAGCTATTTTAGTATTGGTTTATTTTCATTTTCAAATTCTAAAGTATTCTTATTAGTTATTAAGTCATATATAGCACTAGCTTTTCTTTCATAATCTAATACTTTTGAATTAAGGTTTTTAGTTGATATTGGCATAGCAATATCTTTTTTTAATGAATTCAAATATTTTTTACCTATTTCATCAAAGCCCAATACTTTAATATAATCTAACTCTAAATATTTATTATCTTCTTTTGTTAACCCAATTAAAATATGAATGAACATTCTATTTATTTTATTATAAGTATATCTCTTCGTTTTAATCAAACCAATAAATTGATCCAATGAAGAAGACTCGTCAACAAACTTTTTCAATCTATTTTCAATTCCCTCATCAACAGTCAAATACCGAGTTAAATCTTTATCAGTAATTATTTTATGTTTTAGAAGATTAAAATAATCAGTATTTAAATTCCAATTAATTGTAATAGGATACTTAGGAACATATTTTTCAATTATTTTATTATTTTTAATTTGTTCTCTTATATTGGTTGCACTCACTATTTTGGCATTACTCACCTTATCATGATAGTTATTAGTTCTTTGGATTGTAAAATATTTCATTTTAGAATTAAGTTTTAAAATAGCTTTGATATAAGAAACTCCTAAAAGATCATTTGGAGCACTTATATTTTCTTTCGATGCCTTAGCTGTCGCCGTAGGGTAACTAACCCCCTTATCCATATACTCTTTAACGGTTTTTTCATACTCTTTATTATTAATTTGGTAAGCAGCAGCTTTACAAAGCGCTCCAGCATCATTACATTCACTACCAAAAACAATTTTTTCACATTGTAAAGTATCCAGTAACTTAACAGAATTATAAGCAAAGGTGTCTGCTGATTGAGAACCGAAAACAAAAGGCAATTCAATTATTAAACTAATATCATAGTGTAAAGCGATTCTAGTTTTTTCCTCTTTACATAAAAGACTTAATTCTCCTCTTTGTAAAAAATAACCATTTAATATTAAAATAATCATCGCATTAGGAAATAATTTCTTAGTTTCATTAATATGATGTAGATGACCATTGTGAAAAGGATTATATTCAGCAATAATTCCAACTGTCTCCATATATCTCACCTGTTTTTTATTCTAGCACAAATAAGTTAAATCTAGTATAATTTAATAAGTGATGAAAAATGATAATTGATTTGAATGATTTAAAAAGACTTGAAGCAATAATTATTGATGAAAATATTGAGTTTGAGAAAGAATTATATTCTAATTCCGAAATACTGGATTTGAAAGATTTTCACTTTAAGGGGAATGTTGCCTATAATAGTATAGATGAAATGATATTGTCCGGAAAATTAAATGGTATTATGCTTCTTTCTGATAGTATAACTTTAGAGAGTATTGCTCATCCAATTGAACTAAATATTGAAGAAGTAATAGAAAATCCACAAAATACCCTTGATATATCACTCATTTTATGGCAAAATATTGTTTTAGAGATACCTATTCGAATTACAAAGAACACCTCACCTAAAAAAGTTAGTGGGGAAGGGTGGTCTCTTCAAGATGAAAACAAAGAAGTTTTTGATCCAAGATTAGCTCCACTACGTGAGCTACTAGAAGAAAAGGAGTAATTATATGGCTGTTCCAGCGAGAAGAACTAGTAAAACAAAAAAAAGAATGCGACGTACTCATTTAAAAAAAGAGTGCCCATCTTTAACAAACTGTCAAAAATGTGGTGAAACAATTAAACCGCATCGTGTTTGTATTAAATGTGGTTTTTACAAAGGCAAAGAAGTTTTAGTTAAAGAAGAAAAACAAGAAGAAACTAAAACTGAAGCTAAACCAAAAAAAGAAGAACCAAAAGAAAAAAGTAAAAAAGACAAAAAAGCTAAAACCGAATAATTGGTTTTTTCAATTTTTATGATATAATTAAAAAGAGCCTATAGAGTTCTCCGTTGGAGAACTTTTAATTTGGAGGTTGTTGTATGTCAAAAGCATTTAATGTTAAAAAATATCTAAAACTACAATCAGAAGAAATTCTTAAAAGAACCAAAAAGTTTGATAATAAACTCTATATTGAATTCGGTGGCAAACTTTTTGATGACTTTCACGCTTCAAGAGTTCTTCCTGGCTTTGCACCAAACTCTAAATTAGAATTATTAAAGTGTCTTAAAGATAAACTAGAAATAATCTTTTGTATTAATGCCGACGATATTGAAAAAAAGAAAATCAGAGCTGATCATGGCATTACTTATGATATGGAAATTTTAAGATTAATATCTGTTTTGAATGGAATGGGTATGATTGTTAATAGTGTTGTTATAACCCAGTATACTGGTCAGGCATCGGCAGAAATTTTCAAAAACAAACTAGAACGAAATAATATTAAAACTTATATCCATACCAATACTCTAGGTTATCCAACTGATGTTGATACGATAGTTTCAGATGTTGGTTATGGAGCCAATTCTTATATTGAAACTACGCGCCCTTTAATTGTTGTTGCTGCTCCTGGACCTAAAAGTGGTAAACTAGGAACTTGTCTTTCCCAGCTATATCATGAATATAAAAGGGGAATAAAAGCTGGTTATGTTAAATATGAAACATTCCCTGTCTGGAATCTACCACTAAAACATCCTGTTAATGTCGCTTATGAAGCATCGACTGCTGATTTAAATGATAAAATAATGATTGATCCTTTTCACTTAGCCAATTATAAACAAAGTGCTGTAAATTATAATCGTGACATTGAAGTTTTCCCTATATTAAAAAATATACTTGAAAAAATCATGGGTAAATGTCCATATAATTCACCAACAGATATGGGAGTTAATGTGATTGGTTCCTGTATTGATAATAAAGAAGAAATAGAAAATGCTGCACGTAGTGAAATAATTCGTCGCTATTATAAATATTTATGTGATTATAAAGAAGGTATTATTGATGAGTCTGTTCCTAATCACATAAAACTTTTAATGAATGAGTTGAATATAGGACTAGAAGCAAGAGAAGTTATAAAAGCTGCAATGGATAAATATGATAAATGTCATCTTCCTACTTTTGCCATTGCTCTAAATAAGCGTAAAATTATTACAGGACGCCAGACTGACATAATGAGTGCTCCAACATCAGCTTTTATTAATGCTATTAAGCACTATGCCAAAATAGCTGATGAAATCCATCTTTTATCACCTAAAGTATTAGAACCAATGTTAAATGTAAAAAAAGAGGTCTTTAATGAAAAAAATCCAAGACTTAATCTCCAAGATGTATTAATTGGCTTAAGCCTTACAGCATTAACTAACCCAACCGTTGAAGTAGCACTAAATAATATTAAAAAATTTAAAGGACTTGATGCTCATTCTTCCTTTATAATATCTCCAGCTGACCAAACAATCCTTCGTAATCTTGGTATAAACTATACTTCAGAACCAGAATTCTATCTAAACAATATTTATTTGGAAAATTGAGTTAGAGTTTGAGGTGGAAATTTTCCACCTCAAGTTTGTTCTATATAATTTTCTCAAAAAAACTTTTATATACTATTTTATTAATACCGATATTTATAGTGGTTTCAATTTGAAACCACATATCTAAATTTTCTTTTTTGTGAAACAAATTAAATATTTAAACAAAATTATTGTCATGTTCTAATAATTTTAAATGATGTTCATTTAATTTTTCTAAAACAATATTGCTATTCCTTGCTCCATAAAAACATAGGGCAGATATGAACTACCACGATGTTTATATGTTGAACTCATCACAAATTGTGATGAGTTCATTTTTTCACTTATTAACTTTTTTTCTTGAAATTTGTTCACAAAACTTTTAAAAACGTAAAGAAAATGCAAAAAAGTCTTTACAAATATATCTTAATAATGTAACATAGTGGTAGACAGTGGTAAAATTGTGGTAGAAAGTGGGGGATTTTTATGGTATTTATGGGCGAATTTCATCATAACATCGATGATAAAGGGCGTATAATCATTCCTGCAAAGTTCAGAAATGAACTTGGTGAGAAATTCATAATCACAAGAGGACTTGAAAATTGCTTATACGTTTATCCGATGAAAGAGTGGGAACTAGAAGTTGCAAAACTGAAAACATTACCCACTACGCAAAAAAATGCTCGTTTGTACAGCAGATTCTTACTTTCTGGTGCCACTGAATGTGAATTTGACCGTACTGGCCGAATAAACATTACCTCCCCATTGGTTGCTCACGCCGATATTACAAAAGAGTGTGTTATTATCGGCGTTAACGACCGCTTAGAAATTTGGAGTAAGGACGAGTGGAACAACTTCTTCCAAACAAATGAATCTCAACTAGAAGATATCGCGGAAAACTTGTTTACTACCTCAGATTTATAAAGATTATGCAACATATTAGTGTATTACTTAAGGAAAGCATAGATAACCTTAATATAAAAGAAGATGGCATATATATCGACGCTACATTAGGATATGCTGGACACAGCCAAGAAATTCTGTCGCGAGTGAAAAGGGGTTTTCTCTTCGCCTTTGACCAAGATGAGCAAGCTTGTCTTGAAAGTGAAAAATCTTTAAAAAAAATCGGTTCCAACTTTGAAGTCATTAAAAGCAACTTTCGTTATATGAAAGAAGAACTTAATCAAAGAAATGTGAACCAAGTCGACGGTATTATTTTCGATTTAGGAGTATCTTCACCGCAAATAGATAACCCTAAAAGAGGATTTACCTTTATGCAAGATGTACCACTTGATATGCGCATGGATTTATCGCAAGAATTGAAAGCAGAGACAATCGTAAATAATTACGATGAAAATGAACTTACACGTATTTTTTATTCCTACGCAGAAGAAAAACTAAGTAAGGCTATTGCCAAAGGCATCTGCTCAGCTAGAAAAAACAAAAAAATAACGACAACAAAGGAATTAGTAAAAATCATCGAAGGAAGTGTGGGAGGAAAATATTTCTATAAATATCACCCAGAAAGAAAAATCTTCCAAGCCCTACGTATCGAAGTAAACAAAGAATTAGAAGTTCTAGAAAGTATCTTACCAGAGACATTCAACTTACTAAAAAAAGGTGGCAGACTATGTGTAATAAGCTTCCATTCTCTAGAAGACAGAATTGTTAAACAAACATTTAAGAAATACAGTGAAATAGATGAGTTGGTTAAAGGCTTGCCTGATATTCCTAAAGAATATAAACCAACAATTAAAATAATAACAAAAAAACCAATTCTTCCAAGTGAAGATGAAATAGAAAGAAACTCGAGAAGCAAAAGTGCAAAACTCCGAGTATGTGAGAGGATTTAGACCATGAGTAGACCTAAAGGTAAAAAACTTAAAATTCTAAAAGGTGAAAAATTTATTTATACAATTTTAGTCTTACTAATACTCGCAACACCTATTTTAAGTGTCTTCACTAAAGCGACTCTATCTGAGTCCAATATTCAAACAGAAAGGTTAAGAAAGAAAATTACGCAACAAACTAATATAAATGAATCGCTAACTATGCAAATCAATGAATTAGCATCCCTCGATAAGATTCAAGAGGTTGCAAGTGAGTTAGGTTTAACTTATAATGAAGGTAATGTTAAAGTAATAAAAGATTGAGGTTAACATATGCGAAGAAAAAAGAATATTCAAACAATTAAAGTAAATAAAGTAATTCTTGTTGGTATTCTTTTTTTATTTGGCGCTATTATAGCTAGACTTGTTATTATCGGAATAAGTCCAACAATAGATGGGATTGATTTAAGAGTTTTTGCTGCGAATAGAAACACCACTAGAGAAACTGTTTTTGCAAGGCGTGGTAGTATTTTTGATACTAATGGTGAGATTCTCGCTCAAAATGTTAATTCTTATACCGTTATTGCTTTCTTAAGCCCTAGAAGAACTACAAATGCTAATATGCCAAGACATGTTGTTGATAAACATATGACCGCCCAAAAACTATCTCCAATTATAAACATGAGTGAAGAAAGAATCTTAGAGCTTCTCAGTAGAAATTCTTATCAGGTTGAACTTGGTCCTGGTGGTAGAGGAATCACCGACGTTAAAAGAAATGCTATTTTAGAACTTGACCTTCCTGGTATTGGTTTTACGGAAAGTTTTAGAAGACATTACAAAATGGGTAACTTCGCCCCTCATACCATCGGTTTTGCTATTAAAGATCAAGATAGTGAAGAAATAACAGGCAAGATGGGTATAGAAGCTTATTTTAATGATATTTTAAAAGGAAGAGATGGTTTTACAGAATTTCAAAGAGATGGTCATGGCTTTCGAATTCCTAATACTCCATCAATTAATGAAGATCCTGTTGCTGGCTCAGATATTTATTTAACCCTTGATAATAATATTCAATTTCTTGTTGAATCAACTATATCTGAGTTACGAAGCAATTTTAATTTTGAATGGATGACTCTTAGTATTGCTAATGCAAGAACAGGAGCCCTCTTAGCCAGTGGAGCATATCCTAACTTTAATTTAAATACCCTAGAAGATATCCAAAGTTATCTAAATCCACTAGTTAGTTTTTCATATGAACCGGGTTCAACCATGAAGACATTTAGTTGGATGGCTGCAATGGAACATGGCTTTTATGATGGTTCTAGAACCTTTCCTTCCAGGATGATTCGTGTAGGAGATTATGAAGTTTGGAATAATAATCGTGATAACTGGGGAGATATTACCTTTGATGAAGGGTTCCTTCGTTCATCCAATGTTGGTTCAGTCTTTCTTGGCAATAGACTTGGTAGATCCAGATTAAGAGATTACTATACTTCCTTAGGCTTTGGTGAAAAAACTGGTATATCCCTGCCAGGAGAACTTCCTGGAGTTGTTAACTTTAGATGGGATATTGAAGTAGCTAATGCTACCTTTGGTCAAGGACTTACAACCACCCCAATTCAAAATCTCCAGGCCCTCACCGCTATTGCTAATGACGGTATTATGGTAAGACCTTTCATAGTTGATAGAATAGTTGATGAAAATGGTAAAGTAACCTTCCAAGGTGGTAGAGAAGAAGTAGGGAGGGTCGCCAGCAAAGAAACTACTGATAAAATTCGTGAATTAATGCATGGAGTTGTTTATGAACCTGCTGGTACTGGAAGAGGATATCGCCCAGAAAATACCACATTTATTGGCAAAACTGGAACAGCACAGTTTACTGGACCAAATGGAGAATATGTTACTGGTGAATTTCAAAATATTCGTTCCTTTGCTGGTATGTTTCCTAAAGAAAATCCTCAATATGTCCTTTATCTTTCTGTTAAAAGATATAATGGACCTTTATCAGTTTTAGGTCGCCAAATTGCCAGTGTTGTTGATGCTATAGCTAAACAAGACTTTGGTATAAATGAAAATTATGTTGAGATTGATGAAACAAGATTAATCAGATTAGATAACTATATTAATAGGAGTGTTGAAACAACCACCAACAAATTAAATGAATTAAAATTACAGCCAATCATTCTAGGTTCAGGAGATAGAATTATTAATCAATTCCCCTTAAGAAATACTACTGTCATTGAAGGAACTAAAATATTCCTTTTAACCAATAGAAGAGAATTTATAATGCCAGATGTTACCTCCTGGAGTCATAATGAAATAAGAACCTTCTGTAGCCTTATTAATTTAGAATGCCATATCGAAGGCTTTGGTAAAGTAATAGAAGCATCTATTCCTAAAGACACTAAAATTGAATTCGAAGCCCCACTTATAATAAAACTAGGATAATCTATTTATTTCCGATTTTTAAACTTTCAGTCTTTAATAATAATATCGCCAAGTAGCACTTTGGGGCCACGTGGCCCCAAATTACAATTTTGTTTTCAGTTTGCGCACACGTGTGCGCAATCATATAAGAAAGATATAAAAGGCAGTAAATGTCTTTTTTCTTTACTTTAATTTGAAATTTTCGGCCTTCAATAAAATAATTTTATTTTCATTAATTATTTTTTCCAGTTCCTTAAAATTCGGCATCTTAGTTAAATATTTAATTTGATATAAATTTTCATCAGAATTTAAATAATTTTCAATATCTAAATTTTTATCAGTTGTTAGAATAACGCCAATAGTTTTATTATCAAACTCTCTTAATTCATGCTCATTGTAGTAATTTATATACATATCCATCTGAGCTATATCATTTCTTTTTACTTTACCAACCTTTAAATCAAATAAAACAAAGCATTTTAAGAATGTATTATAAAATACTAAATCGACTCTATAAGTAGCATTATTTATTATAATTTTTTGTTGTCTACCTCTATAAGTATAATCACTCCCTAATTCTTGCATAAACATATCAAGATTTGTTATTATTTCATGTTCCAAGTCTTTCTCACTTTTAACACTTTTAACAGGCAAAAACGTCGGATCCTTAAGTGATTTTTCTATTTTTTTAATACTATTTTCTTTTTGATTACAAATAAGCCTTTGAAAAGATTTCTTTTTCTTTTGTTCAATTAAATATTTTATATGCCATTTATTCTTTGATATTTCATTTAAATAGTATATAATTTCATCATTATTCAAGCTTAATAATTCAACATAATGATACCAACTTATACTTTGGGTCTGCGTAGACCCAATTAAGATTCTTTTATTAGTTTGGGCAAGTGCTTGCCCAATTAGTAGTATTTTATTTTTAGTTTGCGTCTCCGAAGACGCAATTTCAAATCTTTTGTTAAATAAGCGCATACGATTTATACTTCTTTTACTATAACCTCGTCCATATTTCATGCTTAATTCTCTTGAGGCTTCCAAAATAACTCCATCTCCCCATTTAGAATTATTCTCAATCCTGTAATCATTAACTCGTTTTCCGATATTCCAATACATTTTGAGTTTTTCCCAATTAACTTTCATTGTTGCATTATCAATAATAAGACTGACATCATTAACAAGGGCAGTAACTTCTTTACTTTTAGACTTTTTTATTACTGTTTGCATGTAGGTTTCCTCCTTTTTACCGACCTTAGCATACATCAAAAACAGTGTCAAAAAGCAAAAAACTAATTATTGCGAAAAAAGTCTTACAGAACAGATAATTTTCTGCTAATGAAAATGATTTTATTGTAAAAAAATCAATCCTAAACTGCTATTTTAGTAGTTTTTGATAATTTACATAAATTTTACACATAAAAGCAAAAGATATTTCCATTTATTAACTAAAATAGTAGATAGTAGAATTGATTTTTAAACTTCACTTATGATAAAATTAATCAAGAAATATGTGATAAAAAATGAAAAAAATAAAATCAAACATTATATATTTTATAAAAAGATATTGGTACTTAATCTGCTTTTGTCTTGCCTTTGGCATATTAGATATAGTTTGTAGATTACCGTATAATAATATATCTGTTTTTTCTTTTTATTCTCAAGCACCAACTTTTTTTACAATAGGAATAATTTTATTATTTCTTTCAATTTTTAATATTTTACCTCTTTTATTTAAAAAAATATTTTATCTTACTTTTATAAGTATATTTTTTCTTATTACCACAACTCATGTTATTTATAAAGCTCATTTTAGCTATTACTTTTCTTTTCGTGATGTAGGACTTGCTAGAGAAGGGCTTACTTATCTAAATCAATATTTAAGAAATATACCTATATATTTAATTATTGTCCTTTTAGTAATTATAATTTTATCAATTATTGTGATAAAAAAATCAAACAAAAAGGTAATAAAAAATGATTTTATTCTTTCTACAATATTTTTAATATTTTCTTTTATAAGTATGTTTTATGCTTATAGTAGATTAGGGCATTCTCATGGTGACCAACACAAATTCTTCTTTGCGGACAGCAAAGTTAGTTTTCATGATTTTAGCAATAGGAATAATAGTTTCATGGTTTGTGGCTTATACGTATATACCCTTAGAGATTTATGGAATAATATAATTCCATCAAGATTAGATTATGGGTATATGCATAAAGAAATCGATGATTATTTTAGCAACAGAGGAAAAATAAATCCAACTAATGAATATACAGGAGTGTTCAAAGATAAAAATTTAATTTTAATCATGTTAGAAAATATAGATGAATTTATGATAAGTAAAGAAATTACTCCAACGATTTATAAATTAATGAATAATGGTATTAATTTTGAAAATCATTTTTCTCAGAAATTAGCGCCAGGACCTACTTTTGTCACTGAATTTATTAGTAATACTGGGGTTATTCCTAAAATTAATAATAGTATTCCTGCCCACGACTATGCGGAAAATGATTTTTCCTTTGCATTACCTAATTTATTTAAAAAAGCTGGTTATATAACAAATTCTTATCACATAGGAGATGCTAAGTTTTATAATAGAACTAATAATCATCTTAATTGGGGATATAAAAAATATCATGATTCAACTCTAATGGGAATAAGTAGTGATAATATCAGTCAAGATAGATATTTAGCTATAAATGGCTATGAAAAAATAGTTCATAATGATAAATTTCTAAGTTATATAATTACTTATTCTCCCCATATGCCTTTTTCTATTCGAAAACCTGAATGTATAGATAATTTAGAACATGTAAAACAACATACCAATAGTACTAATGAAAATTATTTATGTGCTCTTGCCCAAGCTCATGAAACAGATTTGTTTTTCACTTTTCTTTTAGAAAAATTAGCAGAAGATAATAAATTAAATAATACCGTATTGGCAATATATTCCGATCATTTTACCTATTCTAATGAATATCGAAATATGGTTCAAGACTTGCGAAACGAAACTGATAATAATTTATTACAAAGAGTACCATTTTTCATCTGGGCAGAAGAAATAGAACCATTAACTGTTAACAAAGTTACAAGTTCTATTGATATTCTTCCAACTATAAGTAACTTATTTGGCATTGATTATAATCCTAACCATTATATTGGTACAGATGCCCTAAGTAATCATCATAATAATTTCGTTTTTTTCGCTGATCATTCTTGGTTTGATGGAAATATTTATTTTAAAAACAATCAAATACTAAGAGGAAAAGCAGAAGAAAATTATATTATAGAAACAACAATAAAAGTACAAGAAAAAATCAGAATTGGTCAATATATAGTTTTATCAGATTATTACACAATTAAAAGGAATAATAATTGAAATTATTAAGGATTAATAGTATAATCAAAATAGCTGAAATATCATTATAATTATGATATTTTTTTCTTTAAGGAGGTGTAGCATGTCAAAACAAAGCATGTTAATAAGGTATCACGAATATCTAGGTGTTTCTGATGATGAGGAAACCGTATTAGAAGAAAATTCGGAAAATATTGAAGAAGTAGCAGAAGTGCTTACTGAAGAAAGCAACTAACAGGACTGGTACTATTGTTGTTGTGCGAATGCAATGATATAATGAAGATGGAGTGATGTGAATGGCAGAATTTTTGGCTAGTAAGTATCTAAAAATAGTTGGAGTAGACGGAAATAAAAGAGATTTAATTGGCCACTATTTAGATTATCCGAATGATTTTAATTTAAATGATAAGCCAGCTATTGGTGATTATTTTGTTGGTCTGTCACATGATGTAATTCTTGAATATAGAAAAAAAAGTTATTCTTATAGCGACTATGAAAAATATTTACAGGAATTTCATAATATGCAATTCATCGATTTAACAGAAATTCCAAATAAGTATCTTAATATACTATTTAGAGATTTATTTTTCCACCATAATCATGCAAGATTTAACTTACTTCATTCAGCGCCTTTTATATTAGACAACTTTAATTTCAACTTTAAAGGTAATGTTGCATATCATACGAAAAACGGCAAAAATGATGGAGACTTTTTTATTGGTGTTCATTCTTTACGAAACATATCTACTCTTACAGCTTGTGTCTCATACGCACAATTATTAGATAAGTTATTTCACTTATTATATTGTTGTCTCAAGCATGAAGAAATAACAGATGGCGATTTTGCCAGTTCAGTTAAAGATATCAATTCTAACGGAGTAAGAAAATTAGTTGATGACTTTTTAGCAACGGAAAATACTCATTTTGCTCGTCTTGAAAGAAGTTTGATAAAGACCTTTTATGATAAACTTAATGAATTATCCAACTGGGCATGCGATAATAGGTTGGTAGAAATTAGTAATCAGTTTAAACATAGAGGATTGCTAATTGAAGAGGGATTGAAATATGAGTGTATTCATACTAAAAAAACTAGTAATGGGTACGAAATTATTAAAGAAAATATCTTTGACAATGGTACTATAAATTTTTGTCATTATGATTTAGATAAAATTAATAAGCTATTAAGAGAATTTAATAATAAATTGTGTGAGCTTATTAATAATGATTTAAGTAATGGTATGTTAAGACAATTTAAAGGCGCGCTTTTTAATATGGGTTACACTATAGTTGATGAGTTACCACCAGAGTTTACAAATAATGGGAAGTAATCAATAGAAAGTAATAGTCAACAATCAAATGATTTGACATTCCCTAACATCTAGATATATAATTAGGTAGAAAGAACGGGCTATTAGATGCTATCAACTCGCCCCATTTATGAGTGTTATTCGAACCGAATGTGATATTTTTTTCACACCACAAACAGAATCAAATTTTGATATTGTTTGTTTTTATATAAAAAACAATTCATATTAGAATCCAAACAATAACTTTTTTTAAAAACTCATATTAATTTATCCCGCTTTATATAGTTATATTTTTATGATATAATCTATATTAGGTGAAAAACAAACATGGCAATAAAAAAAGTATTTCATAATTTAAATAGATATAAATTCCTTTTAAAAGAATTAATAAAAAGAGATTTTAAAGTTAAATATCAGAGAAGTAGTTTAGGAATTCTTTGGAGTATTATCTATCCATTATTAATGATGTCTGTTATGGCGATTGTTTTTACCAATATTTTTAGATTTGAAATGCCTGGAATAAATTTTTTAGTTTATCTATTATCAGGATTAACTCTATTCAACTTTTTTAGTGAAGCAACTAATCAAGCAATGCCATCAATTGTAGGTAATATGTCTTTAATTAATAAGGTTTATATTCCAAAATATATATTTCCGCTATCTAAGTGTTTATTTTCTGGTATTAACCTTGCTTTAACCTTAATACCTCTTTATGGTGTAATAATTCTTACAGGAGTAGGAATAAATATTTATCACTTGTTATTACCTTATACTTTTATATGTTTATTAATATTTAGTATCGGTATTAGCTTTTTTCTTGCCTGTGTTTCTGTATTTTTGCGAGATGTATTTTATATATGGGGAATAATAATTCTTGCTTGGACTTATTTAACACCATTGTTTTATCCGATTACCATTCTGCCAAATATTATGCAAAGAATAATGACTTTTAATCCCATGTATCAATTTATAAATTTTGGTCGGGAAATAATTCTTTTTGGTAGAATACCAACATTAAGTTCGTGGTTATATTGCGGAGGATTTGCTTTAGGTATGTTATTATTTGGCATTTGGATATTTAGAAAAAATCAAGATAAATTTATTCATTATATATAAGGAGGAATAGCAATGATTAGCATAAAAAATGTATCAATGCAATTTAATTTAGGAATTGATAGACACTTATCTTTAAAAAAGATGTTTATTAAAACTTTCCATTTTAAAAAACAAAAAAAATCCTTTTTTTGGGCTCTTAAAGATATAAATATTGAAGTTCAAAAAGGTGAAGTAGTTGGATTAATTGGTAGTAACGGTGCTGGTAAAAGTACCCTTTTAAAAATTGTTGCAGGTGTTATGAAACCAACAAAAGGAGAAATAAAAACTATCGGTAAAATATGTCCGATGATTGAATTAGGCGCTGGTTTTGATGTGGAGCTAACTGCTAGAGAGAATATTTACCTAAATGGTGCAGTTATGGGATACAATAAAGAGTTTTTAGACACAAAATTTAATGAAATTGTTGATTTTTCTGAACTTCATGAGTTTTTAGATGCTCCGGTGAAAACATTTTCATCAGGAATGCTGGCAAGACTTGCTTTTTCCATTGCAACTATTGTTGAACCGGAGATTTTAATTGTTGATGAAATTTTAGCGGTAGGAGATTATGCTTTTCAAGAAAAAAGTGGTAATAAAATGCAAGAAATGATCAGCGGCGGAACTACTGTTTTATTTGTATCTCATAATATTGAGCAAATCAAAAAGATTTGCGGCAGAGTTATATGGTTGGATAAAGGACAAATTATTCTAGATGGCAATTTCGAAGAAGTCTGTGCTGCATATATTGAAAGTCAGAAATAATAAAAACGGAGGGACAATTAATGGCAAAAATTAATTATGATTATAGTGAAGAAAAAGTATTATACGATAGTGGAGATATTGAAGAAAGATTATTGTCAAAGTATAAAAATAGAATTAAGCCTTCCGAATTTGAAGATGATTATTTTTATACTTTGACATCTATAAGAGAAAATATAATTAATTGGTATCCGTTTAAAAAGGGCTCCAATATTTTAGAAGTTGGAGGGGGATTAGGCTCAATAACCGGAACTCTTTGTAATTCAGCTGCTAAAGTTGTATCTTGTGAATATTCTAAGCGAAGAGCAGAAAATATATATTATCGTCATAAAGACAGAGACAATCTTGAAGTGATTGTTGGTAATTTAAATAAAGTTAAATTCAAAGAAAAATTTGATTATATAGTTTTAATCGGTGTATTTGAGTATGCAAAGCGTTTTTGTCCTGATTCGGAAAATCCTTTTTTAGACTTTTTGAACAATCTGAAGAAAAATTTGAAAGATGATGGAATAATTTTGATAGCAATAGAAAATCGTTATGGAATTAAATATTGGGCCGGAGCACTTGAGGATCATTATCCAGAAAAATATATAGGATTAACTGGCTATGGCGAAAATTATGATATTCAAACTTTAGGTAAACAAGAATTGATAAATATTTTTGAAAAAGTCGATTTAAACAATTACAAATTCTATTACCCCTATCCTGACTATAAAATGCCATATATAATTACAACTGATAAAAGAGAATTATATTACACAGAAATTCCTTCATTGAAATTATATAATCATGGAAATCAAATATATAATTTCGATTATCGAAAAGTCCTTCCAGGAATAATTAAAAATAAAAAATATGATTTTTTTGCTAATTCGTTTTTAATTGAATTATCAGCAACTAATAAGAATTTAAGTAATATAATATATGTCAAGTCACATTGGGTTCGATCAGAAAGATGTCAAATAAATACAATTATTAAAGAAGATAAAAAAATATCTAAGATTCCAAAAACTTTAGCTGCTATTAAACATTTAGATGATTTAATAAAAAATCAAGAAAACATAAAAAAATTAGGGATACCAATAAGCGAAGTTATAAAAAAAGGAAATGAATATGAAGTAGAATTTGTTGAAGGAGAAGTTCTCACTGAATATATTAACAATTTGACTCAAAACAAAGATAAAAAATTAATTTTAATTGAAATAGATAATTTTAATAAAATTTTAAAATCGATTTCTTATAACGGAAAAATACAAAACTCAGTTATTGTTGAACAAAAAAAATATTATGGTGAAGAAAAAGTGAAATTACTTAAGATTGGACTTTATGACCTTCATTTTTCCAACATCATAAAGAACAAAGAAAAATATACAGTTATTGACCAGGAATGGATAATTGATAAGGATATACCATTAAATTATATGTTGTATTTTGCTATCAATTATTTATTTGAGTGGATTGAAGAGTTTAAAAATTTATTCACTCTAAAAGATTTATTGCAAAGATATAATATTACTGATGAGGAAGTTGAATTGTTTCAAAAAATGTCACCTGTAATTGCTGTGGAACAATTAAATGTCTGTGAAAGGACAATATATATTACAGAAACACAAAATAAAATCGATTTAATAGATAAAATAATTGAAGAAAATAAAAATCAACTTAAACAAAAGGAAACAGAACTTGAAAATAACAAGCAAGAAATTGAAAATAACAAGCAAATAATAAATAATTACGAAACCGAATTAAATAATATTTTGAATAGCAAAAGATGGAAATATACAGATAAAGTTTTAAATATAAAAAATAAATTATTTAAACGTAAATAAAACGTTAAATTTATAAAAAAGACTATAATTTATGTTAAAATAAAGAAAGAAGTTTACGGAAGGTGTAGGATATGTTTAAAGACAAAATATTATTAATAACGGGAGGGACAGGTTCTTTTGGAAACAAAGTTTTACAAATGTTTCTTGATTCTGATTTGAAAGAAATAAGAATATTCTCTCGTGATGAAAAAAAGCAAGATGACATGCGTAAAAAATATAATAATGACAAAATAAAATTTTATCTCGGAG
>Ga0131853_10008218_pt1 | contig 18997 bp, 11 predicted proteins | sample TergutLab28metaG_FD_92764 | JGI IMG/M metagenome (GOLD analysis project Ga0131853, IMG submission 92764) | Labiotermes labralis P1 segment gut microbial communities from Petit-Saut dam, French Guiana - Lab288 P1 (version 2) (version 2) | ecosystem: Host-associated > Arthropoda: Insects >...
GACAGGTACAGTGTGTGGACCCGCAAGAAGACCACACTTTTCTCTGGCCATTATCTCCGTAACCGTTCAACTTTGGACATAGGTGTTTTGGGTTATATCGGTATACTTTAACATAAGGAACACACTCCCGAAGTCTGGAACATTCCTCCTGGGACACCCTGTATATTCATGTGCACATGTGTGTGCGAGATGAAAAAGCAAGGGCTCTCTAACTTCCCCTACAGGATGTCTATTCTTTACTGATCCCAGTTTGAAAAGAAACAGTGAAATGTATAATACGATTTTATTTCCATTTTTGTTTTCTACCTGTACTATGTGATTTGAACCACTAACACAGCAGTTCCTAAAATGCCACAAAAATGATTTAACAAGCAAAAGCTTGTGCTTTACATTGTCAGAAAATTTTGCTAATGAATATTCCTGCAACATACAGTTTTGGATTCACTGCTTTTAATATACTGACTGTTAGCTTAAATACACCAAACTGCAGTGCTCTGACTCATGTACTAAAACACGCAACAAATGAAAAATTACCATAAGAGTCTGTTAGGAAAGTGGTAACCAAACGTCGAAGACACCTGGCTCAGACCTCACCTTCAATCTGCACTTTCACAACAGAAGAGCTCTCTTCATCTTGCAGTGAACAATCAGCAAACATGTCAGGTGAATCATCATTACTGTCTGCTCTATCTCCACTCCCCACAGGTAACATATCTGCACCTACACAACTGATAAGTATTCAATACTTTCCATGAACCGAATAAGTGTCTTACTGTACCAAATCAGTAACTGTCAAAATGACCATGAGTCAGGTACAAGAAAGCACCAAAAGCTACATCTTAAACACTCAAGCACAATAAAATCATTCTCCTACTCTCAAGACAAAAAAACTAGACTCCTCTGAAAACGTGGTGAATTTTGCCAAGACTGCAATGGCATTCATCTTCATAGTCACAATTAGGAAAAACCTCAAATCTCACACAGTTAACATCTATTCCCAGACAAAATTCCAATTAATATCACAGAATAATAAGTAAATGAATAAATATACAAATATATATATATATAAGTCTATGTCTATCCTTTAATTCTAACATGCTTACATTGCATCATATAATTTCATTACTGATTTCTAACATTGTACGCTATAACATCAGCACCTCCTCTGACATGAAATGCAATAATTTGAATTGATCTGAACTGTAATGAAATTATAAAACTAAGGAGCAGAAGAATGAACTACTGAAACAGTAAATTACCTAATGCAGTAAAGACTGCAGCACAAAATGTTGACAAAACTAAGTTGAAAATAGTGTACTCCTTACATGATTTAGCATGATCCACAAAGAACCTAAAATATGAGGAAGATGTGGAACATCAATTTAATTCCATTTACCTACCAAGAGAATATGGAACACACAAAAATGCAACCATTTTTAAGATCACATCACTGTTCTGAAAACTATTAATAGTTTGTTTTCACTCTTTAATGAAAACGCCTTTGCTTGCTGTTTCCTATTTCATTATAAATAATAATCATTGCAGAAACAGAGACATACGTAAAAGGTGAAGCAACAAGATGATAATGCCAAAAATGGAATGGTCATTGTGAAATCAACAATGTTGATTCAAGTATCTCACAGTAAATGAACACTGGATGTGCAGTTTGGGTTTAGGAAGAATTGCTCAACAATACAGGCACTGAAGGATCTACTGGATGATAAGGATGACAGCATACACCAGCAAAGAGGGACATTCTATGCCATCTTCATTGACCACATGAAGGCTTTTAGTCTGTTCAACAGGTGCAAGTTGTTCATGAAACTGGAACAATTGACAGGCACAGACTACTCAATGACTGCAAGAATTAGATATGTACTAGAGTACAATGTAGTAAAAATCAGCGAGTGTAAAAGAATCTGGGTACATACTGAAGACAAATGGAGTCCTGCAAGACAATCATTTTGGCCCATTACTCTTCAATGCAGCAACAGCATACAGTGAAGAGAAAAGAAAATGATGCCATCACTATACATGCTTGCCAGTGACATGACAGGATCAAATGATACTGAAAAATTACAAAAGGCTCCCAACAAACTCAAGCAATAGGCAAAAGACAATGACCTGCAAATGAATAATTACAAAAATGTACAGATGGTTTTTAGGAAGGGGGGGCTGAGTTGCTGTGACAAATATAATAAATTTTGGCCATGAGAATCTGCACATATTGAACTATTCAAACCCAATAAAAAGAGCCGTCTCCAAGATTCATATAAACGAGAGCTATGGCAGCAGTCCACGCTATACATGATATAAGTCACGTGGGCCCACATCACTAGATATGGCCCTGACCCTCTTCTGGGTGAAAATGTGCTGATACTGACACAACATACAACTGATGTGGCATCACCTCCCAGAACACAATAAAGCAACCTTACGAAACGTGAAAATTACATTTCTGAAGGCAGTTATGTGTCTAAATTTAATCCATTCCACCTAAGGAGCTCATTCTGGAAAACTTTCTTATCGAAGATCAAGACATTAGCTGCCACTTACCACCACACAATGGCAAACAAGAAATGGGCAAGGGAAGCAGATGAACTGGGGCATGCACTGCCTGATGGCAACAGATGTATATAAAATTGTGATAATTCGTAACGACTTCCACGTTGTCCTGCATAATACGAATTAATTTTACTGGTGACTATACGCAACCTCACTAGAAGTGTTGAGAACGGGTATCTTCATCTGAATTGACATTGAAGTTAAACACCGTCACTTAATCTGGGTACTTGAATATTCTTAAACACAATACCTACACACAAGCACTAAAAAATACAATACCAGTAATGCATTACACACCAGTGCTTGTACTGTCCATTACAACCTCATTTCTCTTCTTTTTCCGGCGTGGCTCCGTGTTTCCTACAAGTTGCACCACATTTTGTAACGACGTACTCGTCAACCTATATTATACAAATACACAAGCTATAAGACTCGCTGGCAAAAGATCCAATTAAATCAAACGGCCTTTTCTATCACCTTCACCTCGACCAAGCTCCAACTTTCATTGATAAAACGGTACATAGCGTAACTTAGACAGCATTACGGAATTCATACTTACTTTCTTCCTCTTCACACCAGATATTCTGTGATCAAAGATATTTCCACATCACACCAGATATTCTGTGGTCAAAGAGGTTGTGAAATTCCGTGCTACGGAAACGAGACCCGCGCGGTGTCACCAGCATGGTCCTAACCAAAGATAAAAACAGCCATGAGTAGAACTTTGATCCATGCTTACAACCACGTGCAACGTTAGAACAGCTTGTGCGATCTTCCGCCGCGAAGTAGCTGAGACCTACACTTCTCTGGGTTATTACGCACGAGTAGTGATTATTTCTTGCCGACGTTTCGGAGCCACATTCGACTTGTCCTCAGGGTTCAAGAATCCAAAGGAAAGCCAGTAGCCTTAGTAGCGATGACTAGCTTACGGCCCTTTTAGGGGCCCCCAACTCTATCTTCTTTCTTAAGGCTGAAACGGCTTTAACTTCCCAAACACCTTTCTACAGTACTACACCCTACCAGATATTCCACCCGGGGCCCAGACAGCTTTTTCCTTTTTTTCCAATTCACTACCATTTATACTGTCATTTTGTATCTCCCCTTCCCTTCCCTGTATTATTTACCAATTTCTTCTTTTACCCTCTTGTTTCATTTTCCACCTTTCCTGTGCTGCTCAGACACTTCTACTCCGGTCCCTTTGTACCTTGATTAAGTACTGAGAGATTACATCCCTCCTCTGAATTTCAGTGTCGCTGAAATGTTGTTTTCAGCTCCTACCTCCCTTAGGTTTTCCCCTGTCCTTGAGTCCACATAATTATGTTCCTTGATCTCCCTGCATGTGGTAATTTTACCATGGAGTACCATTGGACTATGACATTTACCCCCTCCTCTTTTTTGTTGTATTTTGCTATTTATTACCATTTGTCATACTGATTTTTACTCATTTGTTCTGTTCTACTTCTATTTCCTCTGTCTTGTCCCTGCCCTTTACTCCACTATCAAGTCCAGAGTACCCAGCTACGCATGTGGTATTTTTACCATACAATAGCTGGGCTCTGACTTCTCCCTTCTATTGTTCTGTTTTAGATTATCTATTGATTAGTCAAATAATTTCTTTCAGTCCTTCCATTTTGCTCTTGTGAGCATTCTCCTGTGTCTCGCTATGACACAGGTTAGAATTCCTTCAATCACAGCTGCACTGACTACCACACTACCCTCCTCCATCCATACACTTACAACTCTATTGGCTGACACCATACTATGGAGACTTCACTGCCCATACTATTCCCTGTATGAACTCCATTTTGGGGCTAGGGGCTTTCTTTTGAATTCTTAAATCCTGAGGATGGGACTGACAGGTTGTGCTGAAACACCGGTAAGAAATGACTAGTTCTCAACCTTACAATGGTATATTTATGTGGCAAATTGGCACTGAAATAACACAAAAGAAAATAAATAAAACAGAAATATCTACTTAGTAGAGAAAAGTGGGACTTGCATAATGAGAAAGATACAAAAGTGTAGGAAGAGAAGGGAATGTCAACCACAATACTTTTCATATACTGATGTTACTGTGCTACATGTTTTGACTAATGTACAGCCATCAGGCAAAAAGTTACTTCCAAAAACTTGCCACATAAAAATACCTCATCTATTGTATAATATTTATGTTCAAAGCAAGATCTCAAATTACATATCACAGAAAATACATATAAGGTAAGACCGTTAATTAAAAAATGTGTACGTAGAACAATAAAACTTTACATTTTTTAAAAATATACCTTTTAAAAATTAAGGGATGTTAAAACTGGTATGTCCATGTAGATTTGTAGACCTAGGTCAGCGTTGATGGCCTTGCAGGATATTATGTTTCCTTTCCCTGACATGTGTATTCCTTAGAAGGTATGTTCTTTTGTCATTCCTGCATTTTATTAATTCAGGTAGCTTATCACTCATTTGTATTCTTCTCAAGGACACTGCTTCATTGAGTTATGTACAGGTGTGACTTGTAGCACAAAATTTCACTGGGATATACAGTATTTAGTGATCCATATTTTTATGCATTGTTTGCACAAAGGATATACAGTGACCATGTAATGGCACAAATGGGGCTGGTGTGACTTCCTGGGGCAGCACATTTTGTAAACTGTTGCTTTGTTTGTTGTTTTAACCCTTTAAAAAATGTTGTGGTCATTGTACATACCACCAGGTTTAAAAGTAAAATCTGTGCATTTTTCCCACATGAATATTTATGTATTTTGTATAATTCTCACAATAACCAGGTTTGTTTACCTGGACAGATTAACTGTTAGGTCCTTCTAATGGATACACACTGTGGTCTCTTTGAAGTATGAACTGAATATGTGTGTGCATACTGAATATGATTACCACCATGTAGGCCCAAGTTCAATCTTGGGCCAGTCCATGTTAGATTGTGGCACTAGGACAAGTTCTCTTCAAACTTCAGGTTTCCCTGGTCAGTAGCTTTCAATAAATTCATAATATTACTCTTATCAGGACAAATATGCAAGACCTGGTAACCTTCAGACAAAGCAACCTCTTGTGGTAGGGGGAAGCATTGGACAGAAAAGTAGTTTCACAATGGTTAGTCTTCAAAGGGTTAATGAAAATTTATTTCTTCCATTCTCTTGTTCACATTGTGGTCATTGGCAATCATCTCAATACTATGCAATAATGTATACAAAACTTTTTCAAGAACTACATTATCATCCAGATTTTTGTGTCTGGGTATTTTGTGTTACTAACTGGGACTAGGTTATGAAACTGTTGTGGATTTTCAACTGAAGGGGGGTGGCATGTAGGAATTCTGTCCACTATGGGTGGCAGTTAGGCTTGCACCAGCCCTGGATGCCATTATGTCTTCACATGTTTAATCTCAAAAACTACAAGATAAATTTGAATTGGGGATCACATTTGATATTGGAGATACAATGTAAACGTAGTAGGTCAAAATGTAAAAGTCAAATTCACTACACCACAAAAGCCCATGCACAAGTAGAAGCAGGCTGTGGCTCCACACATTCCTATTTTGTTGTCAGATGGAATGTTAAGAATCACATTCCAGCCTCTTCACCTCATCTCGACAAATAGTCCTTTGGTACATGCTGGATAGGATGCTGGGTGGGCCCCAACATTTGCCTATACTAGAAGCACAAAGAAATCATTTCTGCACATTTTTGATGATGATGCATCACAGTTGCCTTTAATATCTTGGACCATGGCCATCATGTGGGTTTATAAAACAAACCCTTTATTGATGAATGCCCATTCTGTAAAAACAGACAGTGGATTAAGTCCCATATACTCAGATCAACTCAATTACTGTATAAGATCCAAGATATTACAAATAATTCTCTTCCGATACAACTATTCTCTTCTATCATGCCATACACCTAGATGATGTAAAAGATCCAACCCTTTTTATGACTGAAAAGAAAATACTCTTCTCTCTAGTGCTTCCAATTTCAGGAAGTGTTGCTTAATTTGAAGATTCCTAGGCACTGCCCACTTGTCCTTCTGCCACAAGCAGCCTGAAGATGAAGATAAGTTTGGGACATTGGTGGAACAATACTGATGCAGGAATACCAAAATATTCAGACAAAAACCTGTCCCAGTACCACTCTGTTCACAACAAATCTCACATGACTAACCTGGAATTGGACCTGGTTCTCCATGGTGACAGGCCAATGACTAACCACCTCAGCCACAGTATGGCCTCTGAGATTGAAATTAGTCAAAATATATAATTACAGGTTTGTGTGTGTGTGGCTGCCATAACTCATCAGAAAATACATATGTGCAGTGATAGTTTTACCATAGCACTGGTTGCATGTTGCTAAAGTAATTAAAAAATGTTTCTCTGGCATTTTGGGTGTCAGCTGGGAAATTAAGCTGTTTGTCAGAAAAAATCTGCCTTGTCTCCCTACTTAAGTAAATTAAGTCAGTTTCTCACGTTCCAGAAACAATGATGAAAACTGCATTTAGTTTTGGCAACTGAAGCTGTAATATGCTCATCTGTCTTGATATGTTTAAGGAAAACTGGAATTTGGACACATTATGTCAAAAACACATTCTACACTTCTTGAAGCTGTAGCAGATGTGTAGTTAAAAATATGTTTCTTGTTGAGCAAGCTTCTCAGTGAGTATGGTCCCAGTAAATAAGGCAACAGTGGGTATCCCTCATCTTCTAGCAATGCAACTGGCTACAATAGTGCTTTCAAGATAAAAACTCTTACCTGCTGGTTTGTTTCTCCACTCACAACACAGCACCAAAGGTCACCAAAAACCCTTGGACAAGAATTCTATTGGAGAATGAAGATACCATATGCTACAAGTGGATTAAGATTTGACTGAATAGAGTTACAATGTCCATTTTAGGGGCCACATGAAAGCCAAAGTCTTTCACAGATAGGGTAAAAGGAAGTAGTAGCTGATATGTAAAAATTCAGGAAGGTGAATGAACTCTCTGTTAATAGTACAGACACTTTTCAATTGCCTTTCTAATCTTCCCAAAATTGGGTAAATTTAAAGTTTTCACTGTCCACATCATAAAGGCATATAAGGGGAGCAGACGTGATTTTAACCTCTGCATTTCATATTGAAATAAATGTAGTATATGAATAAATATGATGCTGTATCATCTGATGCAATGAGCTTAGGATTTTTAAAGTGTTTATTTCCAAACTGATAGTAATCGTTACTGTCTAGGAAAAGGGCATTTTATGGAGTGGGTGGCTGGATTTTAAGGTGGGGGTAGTAGAATTGACATTGAAAAGATGCAAGACAGCCAGTTGAACCAAACTGTTGTAGCAATATCCTGTACAGGCCATAAGGTTAAATATACACTTCAAAACGTTTCCCTCACACTGTGTATAATATTTCTTCATAATTTGTCATATGAACATAACAGACTGTGCTCCTGTTCCAAAGTAATTGATACTACAGAAGGACAGAACAGCTTGTTTTTACATGTGCTGTTTTCATCAACAGATATGATACCCACTAGTTTTCATACACTTCAAACTAACTTTGCTTATACAAACAACCACAAAATAATGTAGATTATGAAGGGCAGGAATAATCCAAAATTATAATGCAGTTTGCATTTTACAGAGGTGTTTTCCATACATTCCTAATATAATTATTAATAGATGTATTTTTAATAATACAGTAATAATATATTACATGTATTATTAAGAAAGGTACAAATGGATTATAGATTTTAGACATTAAGTTCCTATGAAGCATTGGAAAATGAAGAAATAAAATTTAAAACTAGGATGTCAAGCAAATGTGAGGCAGAAAAGAAGGCCAATTAAGAAAGATGTTGCAGGTGAATCATAACCGAATTTCTTTCTGAGTATCGGAAGTGAAGATGCTTACGAAGTTATGAGTGTGGAGTCCTAGGACACAATGAGCAAAGTGAGGGAAGATAAACCAAGGATAGTCAGAGATATGAGAGAAGCACATAAGAGAGTAAGCTTTATCACGTGACCCACCCTGACAGAAAATTTCAGGAGGTGATACCGTGCAACTCTGACGTATGTAGATACAGACGAGACATGTCATGCAACAAAGACCACCGAAAATTTAAAGATGTCAAGAATATTTTCATGTAGGTCCAAAATGATTTTGGTCATGGCTACAATGCAGAAACATCCTAGCATCTGCATGGAGGAAAAGAGGAAAACCATGAGAAACTGTCAGAACTAGTGATCTCAATGAGATTCGAACTCAAAACTTCCAAAATACAAGTTAGAAGCATTAGCACAAGCCACCTTGCTCAGTTCATTCAGTGTAGAATGTACCTGCTTCACACATACATGTTTGCTACTCATGTCAGCAGAGGGGGAATGGGTCATGTGAAGAACTTGATATAAGAAGCTGCATATTTTGTCCTCTCAACATGCATAATAGTTTTCTGCAAACATGACTTTTCTCATGTTACACTTCAGAACATTCAATAACAAGCCACATTATTCTGGGTTTATGCTGTATGTAGTAAGATTTTTCCTGTAACTTTATGAACAAGCCAAAATAGTGACAGCATAACCCTCTATACATATACATATATATATGAACAAAATAAAAAAAAGTAAATTCATTTATTATTTTTTTCTGTGACTCAGAAGAAATGAAAACAGTCTTGAACCAGGTTCACTGTGTAATCCCTATAAGTGCTGATGTAATGGTGTGGGTGTTGAAGACTGGAACATTTCAGACAGCATAGTGACAACGGTTGTATCATGTTCACTCAGCATAGATGGTGATTCACAGAACTCTGAACGGTTTGACAGTTGTTTCCAAAGATGTGCTGGTGTCAGTGACAGAGGAGTTTGAAGCAGTTTGTTCCAGTCGATTTCCCAAGTCCCTGCCAACAGCTGATGAATACAGTCTGTTTCAGTAACAGTTACTTGTTGCAGGACAAACACTGGTGAAGATTAAGTACTGAAATTCCTTACCATACTACCAGTGCATATGGTTTCCAGTAACATAATGTTCTGCAAAACAAAATGCCCAGTGTGACAATATACAAACAGATTGGCTGCAACTAAAGTTACAATTATCCCTTTGAAAATCACAAAAGTACACTGGAGGAATGGATGTATACCTCCACTTGTTTGTATTGTGGCACCATACAGGTCTGAGTGGTCAGCTTTGCACCTTGGCCACTATATCCCCACAGAAAGACTTGCTGGTACCCATGGCACAAGAAGTTGGGTTGGCCCCAGAGGTGGTTTGGATGCTTTGGAGAGCAATAAATCGCTTGACCCTACTGGGAATCAAACCAAAATTCTGTGGTTGTACACCCTGCAACCAGTTAATATACTGTGTTGTGTGATATGAGGTAGATGGAAGAGACAATAACATGATGAGGAGTGTCACAATTTGCGATGTTTGACTAATTTTGCTTGAAAAATCTTAAGGAAGGAGCCACTTTGGAGCTTTGGAGTTCCTGGCACAGATGGAAGGATAATGTTAAAGTGCATCTTAGAGAAGCATAAACGAGTATATGTGAACTGGACTGAAATTGCCCAGGACAGGGTCAAAAAGGGTGCTTTTGTGAACACTGCAATTAAGCTTGTAGTAGTAGTAGTAGTAGTATATCCTCTTGTTCCATTAGGAACACAGGGTATTTGTGAAGCATCTCTATCTGACCCTGTGGCCTGCCAACCTCTTACCTTCATTCTATGTTTTGCCACATTTTTCTGCTTCCGAAACAGTCCTTTTCCAGGTTTCCTTCAGTCTTCCTCTCCTTTTGTCTCCCTGTTTTTCAGTGGCTTCATCCCCATTCTTCAAGAGTATAACTGATCCACTGCCATTTTCTCACTCTAATTTGTAATATTATAGGCATCTCTCCAGCAGTTTCCCTCAGCAAGGTATTGCTTATTATCTTAAGCCATCTTATGCCCATTATTGTTCACAAACATCAATTAACAAACTTTGTAATTTAATTGTTATTTGGATAGTAACTTTCCATGTTTTGCACCTATACAGCAGTACTAACTTAACATTGCTACTAAATATATGAAACTTGGTGTTCATCAATATATTTTTATTCTTCCACAATGGGTGCGATTCTACACAGGTCCCATATGCCTCCTTGATCTGTGCTTTACCATCTTGGAGTGCTCCTACATGTACCATTACAACGCAACCTAGATATGCCAATAGTTTGACTATTTCAGTACCTACATTATATAAATTTATATGTGGAGTAATCTCTGAATTTATCCATAGCTCACTTGTTTTCTTGGAGCTACTTTTTAGTCCAGCTGTGGCTGCTCAGTTTCCATAAAAGCTGGAAATTTCCTGAGAGCTAAAAAATGCTCTACTTCTCAAAGAAAAAGTATATATCAAGGAGTTAGTTACTGTTACTACCAACCCAAACAAATATCCAACGGAACATTGTGAAAAGGCTAAAATATGTAATATAATTTGAAAGCAAACATTATGTCCCCTTAATATAAAACAATCCAGGCAAAGAAGTAGTCACTATATCTCACAGAGTTAAAAAAACCACAATAAAACAGGTAAAATTCTCTCTTGAATTTATATAATTGCCAGTTATACTAACAACACCATAATATGATGGCACTTTACCTGGTCAAATTGCTTGTTCCCCACATGGAACATAGTGTGCAACAATTTGGTACGAGCAGGTCGAGATGCAACGGCTGGGACAGGGGGTGGAGCAGCAGGGGCCTCCTCACTTGGCTCTAGGGCTTCCAGCTGACCAAGCAACCACTGCCAACTGTGCTGCACAAACTGCCACATTATCTGCAACAATGGATAGATATTTATGATTACAAACAATGAACTAGAAAAGAAAAAGGGCCACGCTCTCCAACCTTACAGAAAGGAATATGTGAGGGGGGGGGGGGGACTTTTGGAAGAGATGGTGACCAATATAGATTTTGAAATACCAGAAAGCACAGTATTAATGTGACAAAGATACAATGTAAAACAAAAACACAAATGTATTGTAAAGAAAACGGCTTTCCTGCCCTTAAGTACTGATACTAGTTCACACTGCAAGTGTCTCCATTATTTCTCAGCACATTTTTTCTTTATAAACATCTTCCAGTAACCCATGGAATGGTGTGAGGGCTTGTCACATAACCAACTCAAATCACAAACTGCATCTCATCAGTAAGATGCAGATTTAGCTGAAGGCTCCTTTAAGTGTTGCATGTTAGCAGGTATCACAAACCTTTCGGGAAACATATGCACACTTCATTGAGTTGCATTTTGTTTTGAACTGAATTACTCAGTTACAATGACAAGGCAAGATTACCCAAAACTACTCTGTGATTTTCCTAAATTCCTTTGTAAATAGGACCATTAAAAGCTGGAACCAATTACCTGCAGGTTTATTTGTGTCTTTCCCCTGTAAACTAAACACTTTTAGAAAGAGGGTTAAGAATGTAGTTACAAGCAAGGGAATTCAAGTGGGGGTTGAGTGTAAATAAGTGAAGTGGTGTGAAGTGCACTGATGTGATACATGTGAAGTGAAGTGAGTTATGTTGAAGTTCTTGGGGACAAAAGTTCCATGCACATTAGGGTGACCTTAGACTGAGGGTACTTGATTGTATTGTGACTATTTTATTTGGTGTGTATCTTGTACTGTGGTTGTTTTAACTTCTTTTTTAATATGTGGTGTGTGTATGTGTGGGTTTTGTAATGTTTGGGGTGTGTATGTGTGGGTGTTTTGGTAGTATGTGTACTTGTACTAGTATTTACTGTGTTTTTATATTGCTTCATTTATGTATATTTATTCTTTGTATGCTTTTGTTTAATTTTGTAAGTTATGTATTTTTATTGTTATGTTTATGTACTCTTGTGTATGTTCTGTTCTGCATATTCCATTTTCATCATGCCAACTTGCACTCTTTGGCTACCCTGACTGAGGTTCCTCTGTGCTTTTTTTTTAATTGTAAGGCAAATGCTAGGGTAGAACTTGCAAAGACGTGACATGGCCAGCACTCTTCCCAAATTAATTGTGTTGTTCTATGTATTGTATGTGTACTGTACTACTGCCACCAGGTGTCAACCCAACTGCATTTAACAAATATATCTATCCATCTTTGCTTTTAAAATGCTGTCAGGACTGATTCTGAGTGTGTGCAAGCAAGGCACATGTGACTTATTATACTGTCCTCTGTGGCCTGTCTAGCTCTATCATACTTTTCCACATTATCTCATAAATTGCAGGATAAATCATTTGTATTGATTTTCTCCACAACTTCGGTCTAAACATTACTCATTCTACAAAAAATTTAACGAGATATGATAAAAAATGTACAGGGTGGGCCAAAAGTAGGCATACAGTTATTAACTATACACTGTATACTTACTTTTGGCCCACCCTGTATATTGGTCTTCATGTAAAGTACCCAAATTCTTGTCAGGTTTTAATAAAACTTGACTCTTCTCAATGGATTTTTTAAATATCCTCAAATATCAAGTTTCATAAAAATCTCTCCAGTGGTAGCCGAGTTGTTCCATGAGGATGTATGGACCAATCTACAGACATGATGAAGCTAACAGTAGCTTTTCACAATTTTGTGACTGTGCATAAAAAACCAAAAAACAACTGTGACCCGAAAGTGCGTAAAACAATTTTCTCATAGCACTAATCTCATAGCAATAACCATGAGATATTGTGACTGCTATTATTTCCTCCCAGACAGACACTGTATTCGTCATCCACCAAAATGCTTACATCCAGCTTCACAGCTATTTTACTTCTTAAAGAAAAAGAAATTGGAGTTGGGGTGGGAAGAAAGTGCACCGGCAACTGTACCTTGCTTGCAGTACAGTGATACAATGAAACCTGCCTACAATGGAACCACAAGGGACCAGAATTCTTTCTGTTGCAGGCAGTTTCCATTTCATATAGGTACCATAAGTCTGGCAATCAAATCTGCTACAGCTTCTTCACAAATATCATGCTTCACCACAGATTACATTAAACATAATCTGATGTCTCTTCTGAGATTTTCTAATAATCCACTATATGCTCCAAATTCACTGTTCCTCAGCCGTTAGTCACTTCTTTTGCATGGCCCTGCACATTGTTCCAGATATTGAAAGGTTTCTGGCTCTTGCACTTACAAATCACTGCCTCATGACCTTACTGCTGTATGCATTTCCTGTTTTCTTTAGTTTCCATTTGAATGAACCATTATTCCAGTTTCGACACTGGTTCCTTGTTTCTGACTTAGCTCTTAACATCATAAATTTCATGTTTTCCCAGTGCCACAATCTGTTTCACTGTCAACTTATCTTTTTTACTTCTTTCAATCACTTTTACTTGTGTGCTGAGATCAAGCAATGCTCTTTTATTTGGAGCCCACTGCTACAAATGAATGAAAAAGTAAAAATCTAGGGATATTTTACCATAAATGGCATGGTTCTCCTTTTCTGTTGGGAAAAACATTCTGCCAGCAAGTCTAATTCTGTTGTTTGGGTTAGAACTTATTAACGGATGCCACTATTTGGGGTGTGAAGGAGTGAGGTTTGGATTTCACCATTGTGTGCCTCTGACTACTTCACAAAAAAATATTGCTACCTAATCTAAAGTGACATTCAGTTCTTTATCAGTATACCAATAAATTCTGGACTGGTACTACACACAATTTCATGTACTGCTGTAGTTCAAACCCAAGACTTTGGCAGCCTTCAGTCCAAACCCTCCCCCAGCTCGTCTTCTGGTCTGGTACACTTCCTAACAGCACCTCTCACTGCTGATAAACAACAGACAATGGAAAGGTATAGTCATGCTGAAAGTACAATAGAGAACAAAATTAAATTTGCACATGAAGAATATTCTGCTGAAGTCTTGTCTTTGTCTTCTGTTTCTGTGTTATGTTGCATTCACTGAAGGTGGTTTCATAATGCTTCTTATACAGAATACTGGGGACTGTAAAAGTTTTCTCCTGTAGACAGGTTTCTTATATTTCCATATTCTTTTTATGACAGGTTTTACAGTAAATAAAGTAAAGTGTTCCTGTTACAGGCCCAGTGTGGCCCAGAGGGTGGGTAGAGGTATAGCTCTACTCTTCCATGACCGTGGCACTAGAAGGAGGTGGGTGGTCAGCAGCATGCCCTGGCCGCACTTTACCCCTGGGAAAGACCCGGTACCCATTTTACAGGAGGCTGGGTGGGCCCCAGGGCCAGTGTGGACAGGTGGAAAATCTCGTCCCCACCAGGATTCGATCCTGGATCATCCAGCCCATAGTCAGTCGCTATACCGACTGAGCTACCTGGCCCACAGGTTTTACAGTACTTGGTACATAAAAAGTACACCATGATGCCATGAGCACTGCTACTGCCACAGTGACAATGACCAACACAACCATAACCAAGACCACCAAGACCATGACCATGATGATGATGATGATGATGATGACAACGATGACTGCAGGCACTACCATTACTATGATCATTATCATTATCCTGAAGGATGGACTGATAAACTTTCTCCCAATGTACGTTACCTGGGATTTGACGTTGTGTCACTCAGTAAGTGTTCTGTGTTTTGACCTATCATGGCACCTTCTACTTTCAAGGGTCAAGCAGCCATGATCCTTCAAAATGTTGGGGACCACTTACCTGACAATGCAGTGTTGTAGACCAGAAGAACTGAGTCCTAAACCACACTGCTGTTTGAACCTCAAATATTATGATCCAGTGTTCAGGAAATGAGTGTCTGGTTGCAATTTTTCAGAAAGTACATCTGTCATATAATCATTATACATTCAGGTGTGGAGGACAGGAATAACAGAATAGTATAAATGAAATACAGGCACAGCCTAACAAAGAATTCAGAAAATCCCACTGAACTGAAGCATTTACCTTGAGAGCCCGGCGGCCTGCTGCGCTAAGCAATACGTTGCTGACAAGAATCTCAGCTGTGTATGGTGCTGCCTCCATTGAAACATAGTTCTCATCCTTGATTGAGGTTTGTGCACTGCAAACAGTACCACAAAGAGACTTGGAGATGATTACAAATTAGGGTGACAGGGAGTGATGGGTAAGAAACTGTAAAACACTATATGAACATGTGAAGGAAGCTGTATGATGCTTTCCAAATGAAATTTTGCTGCATTTCTTGTTTCCCCTTGCACATTATAAATCCCGTCTATCTCACCCCGATTTAACGACTCCAACATTAGGTACAGACCCTAATACTATGAAATACTATGGAATTGTTATTCATTCTTCTGCTAACTATAGTAACTTTACAGAGCAGAGTCCTTACAGAGAAGCTGCTAGTCGCCTAGCATGTCATGAAATTCCCCCCCCCTTTTTTGGAACCATAAGTTTTATCTCTGTCTTCACAAAAACCAACCACCGATATTTATCTCAGTATTTAACCAACTTGATGCACAAAATTTTGTTTCACAATAAGTTTTATTCCATGCTTGTACATGTTTCGAGCACATGTGCCCATCATCAGGAGGTCACAATTGCATTACATATCCCCTGGTATCATCACACCTATAGGTGCAATGATACCAGAGGATGTGTAATGCAATTGTGACCTCCTGATGATGGGCACATGTGCTCGAAACATGTAGAGGCATGGAATAAAACTTATTGTGAAACAAAATTTTGTGCATCAAGTTGGTTAAATACTGAGATAAATATACTGAGATGCATGGTCAGCAAAACGTCAACCACCGATGTTCTGTATCCTGATCAAATGAATCCAGTTCACACTCTCCCTCCACATTTCAGATCCAGTTTCATATTATTATCCCCTCCATGCCTACAACTTCCAAGTGAAATGTACCCTTCAAGTTTTCTAGCACAATTCCATATGCATTTCTTGTATCTCATTTTTGCAACATGTCCAACCCATCCAAACCTCCTGGAATTAATTAACCCAGTATATGGCACAAACAACTATTTTTGGGAGTGGTCACAGTAAGTTACTAGCGCAGAAAAATTTCCTAAGCCATTTTCTATTCATGTCAAAGTAATGGCTTTTGTCACTCAGAAGTAACACCCTGTAAAGTGAGATTATGTATTGTGTCCCACACTATTTAAATTTTATTAGAAAATGGCAGAGTTTAAATCACACTGTGTGTGCATCAAGTTTTCTTTCAAACTAGGCAACTACTGCAGAAAACTATGTTATGATAAAGCTTTTTTAGGGACAGAAAAGAATGAGCACTCATTATCTAATACGCTTTACAACTTTAAAAATGGATCCTTCTGTCTCCAATTCACTGTCACTTCTTGCTTTCCTGCATTACTGTCTTCTCTTGGTACATTTACATTTCTGTCTTCAGTTCATAATTTTTAGAACATATTTGACACATGTTTTTACACATTTTACTTTTAACTTCATTTCACTGTGTCTCTCCCTTTACTTTCTCTTGTTGATCTGTTCTCTGTTCCTTCACACAATTAAAAAATGGCCTGTTACATTTCCATTTCGTTCTGTGCACTAATACTCATATTTCATCTCTCACTGGAAAGTTACAGCTTTACCCTTCTCCACTCAGTCCCTGTATCTGCCACCCTTTGTCACCTACAGCTTGCCCATCTACAGTGATAATGGAAGCAGCAGGATCCTCTGAAACATCAGTAGACTTCTACCAGACAACACAGCAACAAGACCCAGAATGAAGTATTTTAACCTTTACTGTACTAACACGCCGAATCCTTTTAAATCAGCATCTTAAGAATGTACCCAGCCCGGAGCGTGGTGTCCATTTAAATGCTCCATACAGTCATGCAGAGGCTCAGAATTATAGCCCCACTTGTTATCTCCACATTATATAATGGTTTGTGGTCAGATTCAAGCTCCAGCCACCTTACCCAATTATGTACATATGCACCTCATGAATAGCAAATTTCTAGCCAGCCTGTACTCTTCGAAACCTCGTATGTTTTGTTTTTATGCTAAGCAACTGATGTCTTTCATTTCCTTCTGAAGAAACTTGCTACACAGTTCCTGGAGTACTCTGACCACACATTCCAATGGGAAGGCTCATTCACTCTGCCAAGCGTTGCTGGTACAGGAAGTATATTTTTGACAGCGTGCTTTGTATAGGAATTTTTTTGCTGTGTACCCCCCCTCTACCCTGTAAAGAATTACATCATGTGGTACTGATATGTGACACAGTTCCTTATTCTGTTAGTCAAAACACAGACACACTTATGTGCATGGTCACAGGATATATTAGTGCTAAAAGGGACTAAGCACCAACTGTCCATATGATAAAATGCCAATGGTATATGGTTTCTGTAATGCCTTTGTTACATTTCAGTTCAGTTTCTGCCCTATTCGAGAAGGACAGTTTGAAATGTAAGATAAACAGGATGCATAAATTCACCCACACAAATAAATATAGGTAATTACTGGCAGCACTGTGAGGTCATGATATTCCCATAACTTATACTGAAATTGATAAGCCTCATTGGCAAACTCCACTGGGCCATAATTTCATCTGAGTTTGATATATGGAAATAAACAGACTGGTCTGTAAATAGTCAAGCCATAAACCAGGTGAAATAATATGGCATTTCAATGTGTTACCACTTGTTCCAACTTTGTAATAATAAGCCGGACTGAATATTCGTTTCTAAGTTAGCAGTCTGCGATGTCCGTGCGCAAGAGAGCAGGGTTCCTGTCCCCAGACCGGATATCTGAACTGGTTTGGGACAGCAAGAGTGAAGAAGCAGGGGCATTGAGCGACTGCATCATTTATTTAGGAAATAAAATTTTATGCATTTTTTGACAACCGCTGAAATATCTGTGTTTTGGTTACTCTTTCCTTGATGGAGTAAGGAAACACCATGTAGAAATTCTCGATTCCCCAACGTGAAACACATACTGGAAATGACAATGCATGTTGGTATACTGGAAGAAAACTCAACAAACGTAGGTCTTTCTCGGTTCATGACGGTGTTAGCAAGTGGTGTGAAGAGAAAAGTTTTTAGTGAAGTGTTGAGAAAGTATGATGTGTGTGTGTGTGTGTGAAATAAGATGATGTTTCTGACACCACCATGCCAAGGCACAAATCCACAAATCCTGAAGTTGGAGTTTCCCATGCAAACTTGGGGCCCAAAACAGAAACATAAGTAAAATAAATGGAAAATTATAATTTTTTTAAATTAACTTCCTGCATTTAGGCATTAAATATTTCTACTGAAATTTTTTAAAACTGAAGTATCTCTGATTTATTCCCAACACAATTCAGATTATTGCATTATTTCATTATCTTTGGTTCATAATGTATAAACATTTATTGTCAAACACACGTAATGATTTAACCTTTACGCAACGGGATTTAAATGGCTACAGTCAACCTTCGCGTACGACATTATTTTCGCTTGGCATTTAAATTTTTGTACATGGTTTACAAAAAACTTTATTATTTCAGGAACCAAA
>Ga0131853_10008219_pt1 | contig 18995 bp, 6 predicted proteins | sample TergutLab28metaG_FD_92764 | JGI IMG/M metagenome (GOLD analysis project Ga0131853, IMG submission 92764) | Labiotermes labralis P1 segment gut microbial communities from Petit-Saut dam, French Guiana - Lab288 P1 (version 2) (version 2) | ecosystem: Host-associated > Arthropoda: Insects >...
AAAAAAAAAAGAAAAGGGGGGGAGGGGGGGGGGGGGAAGATGTAATTATGAGGGGGGAGAGGGGGGGGGGGGGGGGGGGGGGTTTAATAAAAAAATAAACAATAAATTTGCTGTAAGTGTAGACAAATCCTGAAAAGGTGAAGTAATATTAATACCTGCAAGCACATAAGTTTCTTTTTTCTCAGAAATCTGTGATTGATAACTGTTGAGTTTGAAATTATATGTTTCAAATGAAACAGCGCCAACTCCAAATTTAGAATTTTTTTGTTTGACATGCCTGCCAATTCTTTGCACATAAAATAGTGATTTAACAGTTTCATAAACATTATCTTTTACAAAACTTTTCACTCATTCAAGGTCATGTTCATCTCCCTTTTACTTATTCCCCTTGCTGTTGCTTCTCGCATTATTATCGCACAATTCATCTAAACCAAAAATATTGTGTGTGACAAACAGATTGTTCCAGATATATAAAAGCTGAAGTTGACATCCTTCTCAGCTTGTAGCTGTATTCAGTTTTGTTGGAAGACGTAATGCTTATGAATTTTGGTTGATGATGCACAAAATTTATGTTCCACAGAAATTATGTATCTTGCGGTTCAGCAGCACGTGCCCACAAACCAAAGATGTTTCTTCCTTGCACATGAATAGAGGCAATTCCATGAGCATGGTTGTGGTCATCCATGCTTTTTTTATGCGTGTATTATTTCATGTTTTTAAAACAATGTGGTTTCATTGATTTTCCAGCAATGTTCTCAGCACATAGAACATAAATAACTAAACAAGTTTTATTTCTTGAACTCAAGGGGAAGCAAATGGAATGATGTGAAGCAATGTCATAATATCAACAGCTGCAGAACTTAGCTGGTGGGTTTGCTACCCTTCAGCTAAGCCTCCCCATCAAAAGCTACCTTTCAACTAAGCTTCCCCATCATTCCCACCACTCAGGCATTGTAAGCACTAAGCTGACATCTGGTGGCATTTTGTAACTTAACAGTAATCACCAGTTTAGGCAAGTTCTGGTACTGTGTGTTCCAAAGACATTACAGTACTTTTACTACGTTTTTGTCAGAAACAGTCATTCTGGGAATATTGTGGGTCAGGACCAAGAATTCTGAAGGGCTGATGGAGGATAAGAACACTTAAAGGAATGATACTTTTGACCGCTTGGTACAGTTATGCATTGTTTATATGGGTGATTATTCCGAATGGAAAAAATTAACATTTCTTGCAGGGAGCCACAGTATACAGAAAGAATGGATAGAGGTTGTGCTTTACTAATTTTGTAAAACTGGATGTTTGTTTACAGATTATGACAGAACACATCAGCCAGCAAATTCTGTACACACGTCACCCTGAACCTGAGTCACACTTCCGATTGGAGAACCCAAGTGAGTGTCCTTGTTCATGAATCATCATCATTTTCTTGAGGTTTTACAGTTTTTGTAGTTCCCTACTCTCTTGCTTCATGACAGTCTGTCTACCCTCTTGTGTTCCTTCAAACTTCTTATCAGTTCTGTATTACTGAAATGTGTGTGATGTCATCATTCCATTTCTTCATCTCTCATCCAGTTTATTACCCAGTTAATTTGGCTACGCCCATCCATACCACCACAACAATTTTTTTTTAAAATTTCCTTGAAATTTTTTTTGTATACTGAAATTTGTGACCTCTGGTGGGGGGAGTGTGTGTGCGCATGCGTGCATGTGCTTGTGTGTGCGCACGCACGTGTTTTCCCCTCTTCCTGTCTGTACACTGGGTAATATAAGTTCAGATACTATACAGGAATGCATTTATGATAATGCCAGCTGATACCTTTCTGTTCGGTTCAGTGCCCAGCATTGTGCCCATATGTTTATTGTACTTTACAAAAATATATAATGCACATCATTTTATTTCTTTTCATATTTCATTATTGCTTTATACCTTCTGATTATTCTTGGAAGTAACAGGTTATTCACTTTACATTTTGTGCAGTGATTCTGAAAGTGGTGGCAACGCTGGTGAGGCAGTCAAAACAGACGGAGCAACTGCTGGATGTGAAGAAGCTGTTTCTGTCTGACATGACATTGCTTTGCAACAACAACCGTGAGAACCGGCGCACAGTCCTGCAGATGTCTGTGTGGCAGGTGTGCACATTTTATTATGTAATGTAGCTACAGTATGTACAGTAACAGTTTGTGTTGTATACAGTGATGTTCTGAAGTTTGTACTGCTGTTTATGTAACCAGCTTATTTGTGATGATATGTGCCTTTTGCAAGACCATAAGGAATGAGATTTTTCCCCATTTTATAATTTAAATAACATAATTAAATTTTGTAAACTTATCATGCAAGTAGCACAGTTACCACCATCAGCACAATTGTGGATTGGTAAGGAGTTTATGAACTCAGCTTTTTGGTAGTTATATTCTCATGTGTCCTTTCCACCATAATGACCACAACAAGTAGTTGGTGTGGGTGACATACTGTATAGCTGAAAGATGAGCAAATGTGCAGTCTGTTCTGTGTGGTAACCACAGACGGAATCTGTGGGATATGCAAACTCCAGCAGAACATGCCAGAGCAAAGTCAGGTAAGATATACTGTACTGACTAGACATTTCCAACTCTGTTCGTATATTAATGCATTTGTATATTTATTACTCATTATAATTGTACTTTTTGTATATGTTTGACTCAGTGTGTGAATATTTGTGATGTCTACAGGAGTGGTTAATAGCAATGGCGTACATCCACCCAAAAAACTCGGAGGAGCAGAAGATATCGGACATGGTGTACTCACTGTTTCGCATGCTTTTGCATCACGCTATCAAGCATGAGTATGGTGGATGGCGAGTGTGGGTTGATACACTGGCTATCGTCCATTCAAAGGTTAGAGAGAACGTGTTTGCGTTAACTGTATATGGTGAAGGTCTGTTGTAATCAGATGCTTGTTCAGATAAATTTACATGTGGCAATGTAAATATTGCATCCAGAATCAAACATGATGCTGACAACAGTATGGGATTCCATAAGTAAGTATGAGCTGTTATGAGGGAATTTTGTTGATAGATCAGAACTCAGTACAGCCGTGCAAAACTTCCTTTCATAATTGTAAGAATTTCTGCATGATAGATTGTGTCAGCCTAGTATGGCTTCACATCTTTATATCACTGAACAAAATTGGAGGCTCTAAAGATGTATGAGTTTCAATTGTACGAATATGATTGTATTATCATTTATGATCAGCACTCTCTCTCTCTCTCTCTCTCTCTCTCATTACGATGTATAAAATTCATGTACAGAAGCACTTAACACTGACAGTAACTTAGCGAGGGCTCGTAGCCCCTTTTGCGTAGTGTACGCTGCACTGCCGGAGCATACACCAGCTTGGCTCCTCCACTAAGCGAGCTTTCTCGCTCAACGTTACGCAAACTCTGACTAACACGCGGCCCACTTATCAGTAGTTACTCTGTCACAACAGGCGCTTATTCACCAGCCTGGTCACAAGTCATTCTCCTTAATACTGCAACAGATCAAAAGCCTAGTACAGAAAACTACGCTCTGACACACACAGACATGTGATGAGGGTACGCGGCTCTGAGGGCTTGCCTCTGGCCCACAGGGCTGATGTTTAGTATGAACTACCCAAAGGATCCAAATGTTTAATTACCATGAAAACAATACCCAAAACAGGAATTTAACTCACGCTCATACCAACTGTCGACCCCACTGCCAACACGTACGTCTCGCTGCTTTGAAACCTCTTCAGCTGAACGTCCGGCCATTCCTCTAAACATTCCAGTCGCTGGCACCGTGTTTCCGAAGCGAAGAGCAGAGAACAAGTCTTTCTTCTGTGCAGGGTCAGTTATTTCCCCAACCATCTTACCGACGTGACCGCCCCTAGTCCTTTCACTTGCCCACGGCACCCAATCACTGGACGACAGCCCAAGGACGGGAATGACAGGACTCGAAGTCCGCACGGTAAAGTTTCCGCATGGTAACGACCTTTGAGACGCCCTATGGGTACGGCTCACTGCAATGTGGCATGTACCAATAACAGTTAATGATCAATAAGAGAGATATTACTGGATCTTGATGTTGGGTGACAGACAGGATAAAAAACAGTAATAGTAAGCCTTTTCTTAGAAATGGTTTTACTGAACTCCTCGGCCTCTCTTTAACAAACCTTAATGCTGGTGCCAGTAATGGGTCAGGCAACACAAATCCCTCTGTTAGCTTTCTCTTCAAACACTCTGTGTTTGTTGCGTAACTGTGAGAAGGAGAAACTGCACTTAATGCAAGACGTGAGGCTGCATCAACAGAAGTTATATCTAAGAGAGGACTTACTACTGCTCATAGTGGTGGATGAGTTAACAGCCAGTCATTTAGTACGCTTGAGTAACTGTTCAAGATATACCAAGTGGATTTTGATGATGCACTGTTAACCTTTAGCATGCAGCCTTTTAAATTGCAACTTACTTTCTTATGGATAGGGCATTTTCATTTTAAATGCTCATCTGCTTCTGCTTGAATTAAATATTTCACACATTTTTAAGCTAAAATATGCAAATGGAAAGTACACAATTAACAAAGAATTCATTTACCCATGCTCAGAGTTTTGAAACACTGTAATCATGTTGATGTACCTTAGCTTGTGATCCTTGTTAAATTTGTTTGTTTCTTCTTGACATTTCAGTTCTAGAAATATTCGTTACATAATTCTGCTACTGTGTTTGAGATATCCTGGGGAGACTGAACATGTGTATTGTTGTGTTTCATCATGTAGCTGTAGTTTGTGTTTCCATATGGAATTTTATCTGTGGGTTGTGAGATGGATGAGTTATGTTCACAGTACTCTCTGGAATACGGAGGGGCAGAAACCCAAGCAATCATTTCGCACACTGGTTAGTGCAGTATGAGAGAAAAAGGACATTTATGTCATACTGAAAAACCACAACATACACCTTTTTCTGCCCTTTTTTTTGATCAGTGTCTGATACTTTTAACCTGGAATCAGCCAGACATTATTCCAGGGATTATCTTCTTCTAAGGTGTATTAATTGTAAAGATTTGTATGTGATTTTTTTATATTGTAGTTCGATTTTTAAGTACATCTCCTGCTCAGTAATTCAGTTTTCTCCCGTTCTGCCCAGTAAAATGTATGTAGCAGGGAACAGCAGATTATTAGTCAAAATCTGTTCCATCTGCAAACCAGTTTTTTACCTATAAGTGGTCATGAGGTGGCTGCTGAATAAGACATTAGCAGAATGATAATAGAATCTATGTTTCTCATTCATTCTGCTCTTAGTTTTGCGTTCTAAATTTTGTAATCATGACCAGTGCGGTTGTTTCAACCATCTTTTATCTCCCATTCTGTTCATGTCTGCATATTTCCACAGCTGTTAATATTCTATCCTCTCCACTGTGTTGCCTTTTTGTCCAGTAATTTTTTGCGTTGTTTCTACTAGTCAGACTTAAACATGACTTGTACTTTTATAATTTGTTCCAAATTTGGTAGAGCCCTTCCTCTCTGGCTTAGTATCCAGAATTCTGTCTCATAATTTATACATTTCTGGGTAGGTTGTAATTTTTGTATTTATGTATTGAACTGTGTATGCAGTGAATGTTGAAATTGGCCTGCTGTAGCATTACATATCACACATTTGTGAGATGCAACGCGGTGCAGTCTGGCTACATATCTGTGGCCTAGAAAGCATTGTTAAAAAATCACATAACAGACACATGCAAGATGATAGCTTTTGTGACCAGTTGCAAGACTGGCCTCTGGTACCGCACAGTTTCAGTAGCAGCATGTCTGTTTGAGTTAAATGTGGTGTTGGCCCAAGTCTCGAACAGTGAAAATGCTTGCAGGTATCGTACGAGGAATTCAAGTTGCAGTTTGCTCAGATGTACGAACATTACGAGCGACAGCGATCAGATAACATCACAGATCCAGCAGTCCGGCAGCAGCGTCCAATCAGCACTATTTCAGGTTGGGATCAACAGCATTCCAATGGTTACCACACGAGGCCTTCCATCACATCTTGGACAGGTTCAGCAGTGCCATTACAGGATTCACAGCCTCCAAATACAGCAGGTCCCACTGTCTGTAGTTGCAACCTCGGAGTCCAAGACAGTGGCCCCCCAGTGCATGGGTCGCAGCAGCAGGCTGACCAAGGAGGTTTGATAGGCTCAGTGACATGCAGCTGTGATTTAGGATCTCCCATTGGACTGGGGGATAAGTGCGGTACAGATGGATTTCTAGGGCTAGACGAAGACAAAGTGCCCAGTGATATCGTGTCGATAGGTTCAAGTACTTGTAACCTGTACAGTGAAGTGGGCAAACCAGATTCAACTCTTACACCTGAAGATGATCATACCTCTGATGCAGAAGTTCATGGGGAGGGTCTGCTAGTGTCTGAGGACCAAATTGTACCTGATAATGACCAGGGACAGGGTTATCCAGAAACACCAGTAAGTGAACCTAGTAAGCAAGTACTTAAAGAAAACTATTACAACAATCTTTCAGAAGAAATGCCATCCAAACAAGGTGCTGATCTTGAGATTGAGAAGGCTGAATCTGCTTCTTCAGAGACAGCCAATGAAAATGATGCAGAACATTATGTTGAAGTTGAAAATAATTCACCGGAAACATCATTGGAAGAACCTGGTAAACGGGATGACACAGAGCAGGAGTGTCCAACTGATGACATTGTTGATCAAGATGATTCACCTGTTAAAGAGAAGCAAAAGAGCAGCACTGCACATTCTTCAATTAATGGTACAGCAGATGAACACCTGAAAGATAAAGCTGAAACCATTGCACCAGTGGATCGTTCAGCATCTGAAGCTGATAATCCTGCAGAAACAGATGAAATCCTTGTTGAAAATTGTAATAAAGGTGTTGAACTGCAAGGTGACCAAACCATAAACAATGATGTCACAACTTTGGCATTAGTCAGCCATGAAGTAACAGTTCAAATTGAACGTGAAGTTGGGGACAGTGACACTTCAGAAGCGTACTTGACACCAACAGACACTGCTGAAACAAGCACCGAAAAAAAGGAACCTGAAGAAAGCAAACTTCTTGTTTCAGAGGGAGACAGTGACGTTGTGAAGTGCAGTGATGATAGTTTGATAGAAGAAAAGGCCAGTGGAAAGGAAACTGTTCTGATCTTGGCCAGAGACAGTGGGGAGAATGAATCAACTAGTGTTGAAGCAACAAAAACTAGGAGTCAGGGAGGACTTGCTGGGGAGCCTGAAGCCATGCATGTGAAGCTGTCAGACAGTGGTGAAAGAGGGGATAGGAGTGATAGTCAGTGTCAGAGTAAGGGTATTGAAAGTGTTACCAATAGAGTCAGACATCAGGAAGAAGTGGTGCATGTGACAGAAGATGATGCTGAGAAAGTAGTGGAATCAAGTGAAAGTAACAACAGCTTTGTGGATATTGGTGATGCAAAGCGGTGTGATAGGTTTACAGACAGTTGTCCAAGCAGTGAACCAGAATCTACCAATTCCTTTCAAGTGCCAAATGTTGTTAGTACTGGTTTTACTGAAACTGCCATAAACTGTGATCCAAACAGAACTGAACTTGCTCTGCATGATGTGACATCCAGCACATTGGATGAAGATGTGAATGTGGAGTCAAAGCTGATCCCAGAAGAAGCAGATGGAGAACCAGTATTTCTTCCATCTCACACTAGAAACTCTCCACAGAAGAGACCACACAGTGCATCCACCTCTACTCAGGTTGATCCTCTTCACTTTGGTAAGTTGTATTTGGCTTCATTTGGTGTCACTGATTCAAGAGGGTGGAATATATGAAGGCTAAATTTCACTGTGTTTGAAAAACAAAAATAAATTCCATGCCACATGGGATTGAATTTAATGTGCACTACTAGTAACCTATTTTAAATTTTATGTGTGGGTGGCCTGATGATAGTCTAATGACTGAAACTAGTAGCCTGTAAGGTAAATAAAATATTGTTTTTGTAGACCGAAACAAATTATTATCGTCTTTCAATTCTGTAACACAATGGGATGTCCTGTACAAAAATTCACTGTGTTTGTTTGTTATAGAAATATTATTTGTAGGGAGGTAAACAACACAATGCTGTGTATATTGTGTAAGAATCTGAATAGCTGTCATTTCATGCCTTTAAAATGCTATTGTAATTCAGCAATGTTCTTTAAGTTCATGAATGTTTTGAGGCCCTTTGCACTCACCAGCTCCCCATCTCCCATTCTGATTTCTGATGGTGTTTGCATTGAATCTTTCACAAGACCATAGAACGTGTGAAGAGAAAGTTATATTGTGTTTCAGAATCAAAACGCTCAAAGTCCTGTCAGATGGTGCAGAGCTCATCACGCCCCATGTTCAGCCCTGGCCCAACTAGACCCCCATTTCGTATTCCTGAATTCAAGTGGTCATACATCCACCAGCGTCTGCTTTCAGATGTGTTATTCTCATTGGAGACAGACATTCAGGTTTGGAGGAGGTATGAAGTAACTCTGCTGTAATGGAGACTACTGCTTAAACATTTAGCAATTTGTTCACCATTGTTCATTGTCAAGATGAATGTTTTACACTATGCAATGCACCCATGTTTCTTAGCAAATTTCATAAGAATATTGGATGCTTGACTTATGTGTTGGTTATCATTATGTGCTGTAATGGACAATATGGTGTCCATTTGACCTGTCTATGCATATGCAAGTTTTGTTCCAGCAACTGAGTACACAGTGTTAATTAATAACTAAAGATAACTTCCTGTTTGTTGAAAGTAACACTGCAACAGTACAGTTGTTTGTATTCCATAGTACATTTCATTCATCTGGCATTTGTAAAGATATTCATGGCTGTGGTCATCAATTTCTGTCTTATAATTGTGCTGTAGTAATGCTACAGACTCCATTATGCCTAAAAAAGCAAGCAACAATGAACCCTTGATTAATCTACAGAAAAAAATAATAGTCCAAAAACTCTGGACATATCTAGCAGCCAACCAACCCACATTTCAACCCTGGAAAACAGTTACTATGTTTTCTGGATAGTAAGTTTTTTGCAGACCAAAGAAAAAAATAACTTCTTAAAGAGGAAAACTTTTTTAAGGAAAATTTAAAAGTTAGTTTCATAGTTGGACCATTACACTAACTATACAACATTCTTAACACAAATATACAAAGAAACAGAAATTAGCCAAGTTGATGCACTTTCAAATAATCTGTTCAGCATCAGTCTAAAATTCACTCTTAGCTGATTCATCACCACATCATTTTTCTTGTTGTTAGCAGTAATACAAATGCTTTGTCGTTCCTTGAACCAAGCTACCTGCCTGGAGGAGCTATACATCAATTTCCATTGCATGGGTGGGTGGGTGTGCATGTGTGCTTGCGTGTGTGTGTGCGTGCATGCGCTCCTGCTTACCATAGTTTTTTCTGGCTGTAGGGGTCTCTTGTGCTCCATACTGGTTAAAACATTCTAACATAGCTTTTTGAAATTGAGCAATATGTGACGGCTCTAAACAACAATATAGTTCATCTAGAATGTTGTGTTGCAGTAAGTCCTTTCTTCTTCATGTGATCAGACATGATTTGTATGGTTCTACAGAAGTGGAGCACCATAATATTGCCCTCACCACTTCCTGTTTGCACATATTGCCACTGAGTAGTAATGGTACAGTGCACTAACCACTGCCTCTTTTCATACAGTGGCCACTGCACAGTAATGCTGTATCTTCTGTTCCCTGTCACTCAGTAGCTGCTTTACAGCAATTTTATGGGCACCACAATCATTCATTGCTTTGTGCTACTGATCACTAAACTCATGTCTTGACAAAGTGGTTTTTTGTATTTGCATTTGTAAGCTGACCTCTTATCTTTCATTGGCTAAATTATGAAAGAAATGCCATCGTACATTTGGTTAATACTACTTGTTGGAATTGTTACAAAAGTGTTTCAGAATTTTAAACTCTGTCTGTTTCAGCCATTCTACAAAATCAGTTTTAGATTTTGTCAACAGTAGTGAGAATGCCATCTTTGTAGTGAACACAGTCCACTTGATCTCCCAGTTGGCAGACAATCTTATCATTGCATGTGGAGGTCTTCTGCCATTGCTTGCATCAGCTACGTCACCAAATGTAAGTTACTGTGTGCTAACTCTAAGCTATTAATAGCTGCAGAAAACAGAAGTACATATGTTTTGTATAGTCACACATAAGCACATATATGGTAAATGTTTATAGACACAGAGATCCCATGAGTATTTGTATCTATTTTAATCCCTTTGCATGTAACTTAATTTTGTCTGCTCAAAGTGCCTAAAGAAATTAAATACAATTTTGAAAGTAAAACTTGTGTATAGACATGCTAAATATTTTACCAAATAAGCAAACTGTTTGGACATTCATCCTATAGCATGTAACAGCTGTAAAAAGTAGTTCAAGAATGGGTATCCAATCTGCAGCCCTTGGATTGATTGTGGTTGCCAGGTTGCATCTTGCTGCTTGTGGCCATGTTTGTGCGTAAGTGTATACACAGTGCAGTCCAATAGTTTTAGGACTGATTTTTTTAAAAATTGAAGACACCTGAGGAAGACACATACTTTTTTTTTTAATTCAAAATAAGCTCCATTGGCATATATACAGGCCTTTGCGCAGTCGTACAGTTCCTGAAAAGCTGTGAAAATTCCTCTTTTTGGACCTTCTTTAATTCTTCAGTTACGGCTTCTTGGATCTCAGCAACATCCACAAAGTGCAGTCCTTTTAAATTCATTTTCAACTTGGGGAACGGAAAATGGTCTGGTGGAGATAAATCTGGAGAGTACAGGGGGGTCATAAAGGGCATAAAGGGTTGTAACATTTTTTTGGGTAAAAAATTAGCAAACACTTGCAGCTTTGTGGGTGGGCACATTGTTGTGCCACAAGAAAAAATCTCGACAGCAGAACGCAGCTGGACAAACCTGCTGAATGCGCTTCAGGAGGCGATCCATTACTTCTTTATAAAATTTTGCATTTACAGTTTTTCCCTCTGGTACGAATTCTTTGTGCACTGCGCCTTGAGAGTCAAAAAAAAATTATCAACATGGTCTCAAGACCATGTTGATAACGCGGGACCTTTGGAATTTCAGTTTCTTTGGCCGAGAGGATGTCTCACCAACCCATCCAGATCGCTTTCGGTTTATTTTGGGGTCATAGGCAAAACACCAGGGCTCATCTCCCATAATAATTTTGTTAGAAAAATTTTTGTCTGCCTCACCCATCACGATAATGTCTTGGCAAGATGTGACTTAATCTTCCCTTGGCTCAGGTGTGAAGGAGTGTGGAGCAAAATGTGCACACAACTTTCTATTTCCCAAATCCTCCTTGAGATCTGAAGAACTACAGTCTTGGGGATGTTCTGAGATTCTGCTATCATTCTTGATGCAATTTGATGGTCATTTTGGACCAGATCAGCAACAGTAGCAATTTGTACCTCAGTTTGAGTCAATTTTGGATGGCCATCTCTCTCGTCGTCATCTACCAGCTGCCCTCCATCTCAAAATCAAGAATACCACCTAAAAACATGTGATCAATTCATTCACATTAGCCTTTTGCACCAATACTAGTGTTTCTGTCGCAGATAGACCGGCTTTGAAACAAAATTTTATGGCAACTCTCTGTTCATTTCTGCCATCCATGACGTATAAAGAAAACTGACTTTACAAGACAAGTTATAACTCATACACTGTCGAAGATAAACAAACGAAACTTAGTGTGTGAATGGATGTTGGTTGATAGTACTTAGTTAGTGGGTTGGCTGATAGATTGCTCTAGTTCTGTTATTTAAAAAAAAATCAGTCCTAAAACTTATGGATCACACTGTGTATATACTATGCAGAATGTTACAGTGTTATAACTGTCTTCAATTAGCTATATTTAATTAATGGTACATATACTTGATGCTGAATTTGGCTTTTGAATCAAGTAAGAAAAATTTTGAACAAGTGTAACACATTTCATGTGAAGTGACCAAACCTGTACTTATTTTGTTGAAGCAAAGAACATGTCATTCAGTTTGATATGAGTCATGGAGTTTCACTTGTTAAGGAGTTAATAGATATTATGACAGTAAATGTGCATGTACATTGTCAGATTGAAAGGCCAATTTCATGAAGTCAGAGTGTCTGAACCAAAAGTCCATTCGCATGCAGCAACCACCTCTTAAGAATCTATCCTCCCAGTTAGCATCACTGGTCAAAGCGAACTGTATGTTAGCTGAAATATCACTGAAAATCAAAATCCTTTAGAATGGTGAGTTTATTAAATATTGTTTTCAGTGTGTTGCTGATATACATTATAAAAAAAACAGTTTTCTAAAATAAGCTTATCGTGACACAGCGTGTCTTAGCATATTGATCAGTTAGCCATCAGTGTAGACACTGCTTTTAAAATCAGAATCTTCAGATGTTGGGTATTATTTACTGGCACTTAATGAAAGGACATGTCATTGACACCACTCAATTAGTAACCTTGATATGTGACACCCATAAGATTTTAATATTCCTGAAGAAATCACTGTCTTAGTCCCACCTGAAGATACCACACAATCCATCTTGGGCATCTGTGAGTAAGAGCACCCAGGTGGATAGATTTCCTGCACGTGGCAGTCTGATAGTGGGCTATATGAGTTCAGAGAAAGGTTGCATATACCTTACTAGAGAGGTGGGAAGACTGTGGGTGATAGTGCCAGTAGTAGGGTTATTATTTCTCAGACTGGGGTTATGAACAACACAAGATTCAGTGCTTGCATGTAATTGTTTCCAGAGTGAACTAGATGTGATAGAGCCTACACAAGGAATGCCTATTGAGGTTGCAGTGTCATTCCTGCAGCGACTTGTGAACATGGCTGATGTCCTCATCTTTGCCAGTTCACTCAATTTTGGTGAACTGGAGGCTGAAAAGAACATGTCAAGTGGTGGTATTTTGCGTCAGTGTCTCCGACTGGTAAGCTCATGTCTTACTTAGCACACCTCTCTAGGCAGAATATTAAAAATATAAGATTAAACACTGGGTGGATAACCAGCATTTGGTAATGTGGCATGGTCCTAGTAGTACACAGAGATAGGCTTGAAAATTTATTTTAGTCCCCATTACAACTACAAAGGCCAGATTTTTGTCCTTTAATAGGATACAATCAAAGGTTGTTATTGACCTTCTTACTGGAAATAACACCCTGAGAAGACATCTTTATTTAATGGGGTTGAGTAACAACCCCACTTGCAGGAAGTGTGGTATAGAGGAAGAAAGTTCAGTCCACATTCTGTGTGAATGTGAAGCCCTGGCTTCACTCAGACATGCACATCTGGGTTTCTTCTTCGTGTACCCTGAGGATATCAGAATCTAAGTATAGGGGCCATCTGGAACTTTAGTTAAGGAACAGGGCTCCTTTAACATCAGATCAGAGTATGGGACTGTAAGGGTAGGAACCCAATTACTAATCTAATCTAATCTAATCTATATAGCGCATTGAATGGATTTTGCAGTCAGTTTACTTGGGGAGTGGACACATCATGTCATTCAACAAAGGAATGCTTATGTAGAATGATTTAATTAGTGTGATGTTCATGTTGTTAGTGGGTTTGAAAAGTGCATACTGTTACTTTTGGTGCTGGCTTCTTATTGTGATGCTGTACCACTGACATGACTGCTGCTGATACCTTAGGTTCATGTTTTAGGGATGGGTGCTGGTAATTAATTTTGATAAGTAGAATCAGTGACAAGTTGAGGTACAAGGCGCAGCTCTGTGATGTTTGATGCGCAAGGTCTGTTCTGGGGTCTTAAAAGTATGCCTTGTAGTAGTTTGGATGAGGATGTGGACAAGCGGAACACAATACATACTTAACAGCATAGTGGAAGTATATTGCGATGTGACGATAGATTTCTTGTCATGGTCTTTGTCACATCCACTGTGGTAAAATGAGTATGTACATTTTGGCCAGTGAGTGGCTATAGCTGGACGGTTTTAAGTTCAAGTTGACTACAGCACTGGAGAACTTAGTTCTCCCAATGCAGGATAGTGAATACTGCACTTGAACCTGTGACCAGAACTGTCTGATGCTGAACAGCTGTCCTTGGCTGCATTACCTATTTTGTGTTCCTGAAGTGACATTTCTGATTGATGCATCTTCAACTTCTGTGGTTGGTCAGGCAATGAAATAGGGCTTTCTGCAACTGGTTGGCCAGTCTTGCTCAGGGGACATTATGTACTCCTCAGTGGTTGAGTGTAATTAAAAATTCTGTGCAAATGAAACACCCAGAGAGGGTGAAGCTGTATGTGTCACACATGGCTCTGGTCCAAAGGTGATAAAGCTGATAAATTTGTCAAAGCCTGGTTTTGTTGAATGAATGGAATAATTGTCATGGCTGGAGATAAACAAGTGAAATTTTTTAAGTTAAGGGAGGTGTTTCTGATTACGGTTTACAGACATAGCTGCACTAGGGAACATGTGTGTTCTTGTCTTGGTCAAACATAAAATGGCTGAGTATTTCTTTGTTCACATAGCAATTAAGGGATGGTTTTTGTATGATTTGAACCCATTGTGTGGAGACATACTTCACAATGCAGTACTCAAAATGTTTGCCAAAAGAAGCATCAGAGCATTGTAAAATATCATGAACACATGACAGTGTACTTGCTGTACGCTTTGTGAGAGATATAATATGAGAAGGTAATATTGTGGGTATGTATCATGATCAGTGTCACAGCACTTGAGGCACTGACACACAAGTAGAAACAGTGAGTGTGCTAGTAACTGTTTACTGACATTTTAACATGAAAAGTGGAAATGACAGTCATTTTAACAACATGAATTTTCTGAAAGAAATAAAACTCATTGCAGAAGGATAATACAGGGCATGTCATCTTAAAGTCAGGGTATTGTATCTTCTCATGATATGTGATTGAAATTCACTTGTCAGCTCTCAGTATCCACCTTATGAACTTTCTTGATTGAACATGTTGGAAGTTTATTAACAAGAGTCAAAAAGTAATGTTTTTGCTTTGATGTTGCTTTTGTATGTATCAATACAGTGAAACTTGGATCTTGCATCCCTTGAATATTTGTTTTCTTTGATTATGTGCATGTTCTCATCAGTCTCGCCATAACTTCCATCAGAATAAATCTGTATTTTCCTGGAATTTATGTATGTGCTTTCTACCAAGTTCTTACATTATATTTTCAAATTAAGCATAAATTACCCTGTTGCTAGCTTCCAAGTATTGTACTTACCTGAATGCAAGACAAGGTTTTTTCCCTTGAATTCAGAATTTAAACAAGTGACATCTTGGGTGCAATTACAAGGCACTAAATTGGACTCTGTCATGCTGAAACAGACTGTGCTGGGTCAAACTGTGGTGTACATTGCCAAATTCCCATGAGTACAGTGAAAAGGTAACACAGCATCTGTAGCAATAACAGTTTGCAGTTCATTCATTATACCAATAAAATATTTTGAATGTGATCAGGAAAATTTATTAGGCAGACATTAATGTAGTGCTGATGGTTGCTAACCACACCAAGTAAATAAATACCTGTAATGCAGCAAGAAAATCATGGTCTCAGAAGCCAATACCTCGAGGAGGCAGCAAAAGCGTGGCTGAATGCTGTGAACAACACCTGAAAATGTTTCAGTGGACTTCTGTACAGTCATTTCCAAGAACTAGGACAAATTTTTCAGTTAATGTACATAAGAAGAAAACCTAACGTGTTGTTTACATTTGGGCAGTAAAATATGATGCACAGACATTTGATGAATGATGCATCATGTGGCATCCTGTCAGAGACCAGCATGATTTGGTGTATGTGTGTGTGGTGCAGGTACCTGGTTCTTTCTTCATCACAGAACTTCACTTTACTAGAATTGAACCTCCATCAACACTTTTGTCAGTGTTGGAGGGCATTGGCTCTGTGGAGAAATACTTCACACACACACACACACCTCCTTGACAGAATTTGCTGTGCTTATGCCTTTGTATATACCCCCTGATGATGACCTTGTAAAGTTTGAAACATGTGTGAGGAACATCAGTGACAGGAGGTTGTTTATTATTGATTGTGCAGTTTGTTGGCTCGAATACTGTGTAATTCGTGGAGCTCGATGTACATAACAACAGAGTGGGTGCCTTCATTAGTAGCGAGAATAAGGTGTATGGGTTTCAGCAGAGAGCAATGGACCAACAGCTCTCTTTAATTCAGAGAGTATAAGAATTGAATGAGAATACATTTTTAATGCAGTGCAGTTGACCTAAATTATATTTGAATGTAATTCAGAATTAATGTAGTGAATTTAGTTTCATTATCTACATAAAGCTCCATTTTCTTGTTTTTACATTTATTATAAATAGTCCCTTCAGAAACATACAAGTCCTTGTTCCACTGTATGCCTGTGTGAGGAGTAATATTAATACTGAACTCTGTGACAGGTATGCACTTGTGCTGTGCGCAATTGCCTTGAGTGCAAGGAGCGTAGCCGTCCATTCCCCACCTTGTCTCCACCTGCACTCATCAGCAGCAACAATAACAACAAAGCAGCTCATCTGCAGTCACTGATCCGTGGTGTTCAGGCATCTCCGAAGGTACTTCTTTACTTCCTTGTACATTTTGTTACTTCAGTATTTAAATGTGTTTTATAAATATGTATTGTTATAAATTTATTACTTAAAGGAAAGGAAAGAGGTCATATAGACCATATTATACCTGAACTAAGCACAGCATGATGTCCCTTTAGAACAGTAAAACAAATGATGTCACAAGAACCATTAATAAAGATATATTATGCCTATTTTCCCTCATTAATGACATACAGCATAATATTTTGGGGTAATTTTCCATACAGTATTAATATATTCAGATTAAGAAAACAATAGCATCATTACTAATTACAGCAATAGGTCTTCATGCAGAAATTCGTTAAAAAATTAAAATATTTTTACTTTTATATCACAATATTTATTCTCATTACTATCCTTTGTTATTACTAATAGTGAGTAATATATTACAAATTCAAATGTCTGGCAGAAATACCCAGATATGGCTTCAATATTCATCAAACAATATCAAATTTGTCTCTATATCGAAAAGATTCTTATCGTACGGGACTTAAGGTTTTTAATAGTTTACCTACTTATATAATGTATGTGGTGGCACAGTTGGTTGAGGCACTGCACTACAAGCCAGAAGGTCATGGGTTTGATATCGGATAATGTCATTGGAATTTTTCATTGACATAATCGTTCCGATCACACTATGGGCTTCAGGTTGACTCAGCCTCTAACAGAAATGAGTACCAGGAATATTTCCTGGGGGGTAAAGGCAGCTGGTGTGTAGGGCTGACAACCTTACCACTATCATGTGCTGATTATCTTGAAATCTCAGAGTCTCAAACTCCTGGAACTCTCAGGGCATGTCCAGGCCTGTAATTGGATTTCTTTACCTTTACATATATAAATTACATCTCCTATAACAATCAGGAATTGAAACTTCTTTTAATAAATTTTCATTATTCTAATTCTTTTTATACATTGGAGGAGTATTTCCAATACAATAATACATAGTACATTTTATTCATAAGATAAATCTTATTTTGTTGCTTTACTTTGCTATATTCAAGGTATGTTATTTGTATTTTTAATAATAGATGCTATTTTATATTTCTGTATTGTTTTCTTTATTTTTTTAACCATTATATGACAGTGTTATATCTTTGATAACAGTATATTCATATATGCATGTATAATAATATATATATATGACCTTGACTTTTTCTGTATCTCAAGGTCCATTGTAGTATCTTCTTTAGAACGCTTGAATGTGAACAAAACTGAACTGAACTAATAGCGTTAATTGATGCAACGATATAAAGTTAACTGCAATGTCATTTGTTATATGCAGTGATGTAAATAAATCAATACCACAGTCCCTTGCTATATTCTAGTTTTTAAATTGCTGCACACAAAACTGCAGTTTTAGGAGGGACAGAAAGTCTTTGGGATATGGGTCTTGGGGTGACATATATACAGTGATGACCTGCATACTTCAGTGCAGAATAAAACAAGACAGACAGCGTACATACTGTGTTACTTTGTCGCACATTGGAGTTAAATATGTTGCTGTGGAAACACACCAGTAGTTTCATTTTTATTGTTGGTGTTAATATGGCTGTCTGCTGTATAAAAGTATTTGTTGTTTCCATGGATTTGCAAAACGAGTTCCCTGTACATCATAGTTAAGCTGGAAAATATTTCATATTGCTCTGAACAGTAATAAGTATTAAATATTATTTTGTGTGTGTCTTCTGTTAATGCCATAGTTATCTGGCATGCTGAACACAATTTTCTGCACCATATTGTATTGTCATCTGTTACTTGTCTGGCTCTACCATGTTTTTCCACATTGTCTCATCAGTGGCATGTTTTTCAGAAAACAGATTATTCATTGTAAAATATGTTTTGATTTACTAGACTACTTTTATACAAAACATGTATAATTCTAAGAGGAATTGAGCCAGATGTAATAAATGTACATAGATTTTCATGTCAAGTGCCCTGTTCTCACTGGATTGTAATGAAAGTCAAATTTTCTCAAAAGATTTTTGATAAATTCTGAAATTTCAAATTTCATGAACATCTGTCAAGTGGGAGCCGAGTTGTTCCATGCAGACAGATGGTCCGAGAGAAATGACATAGCTAATGGTTGTGTTTCACAGTTTTGTGAAAATGTGTACAAACAGGTACATTTATATATAACATAATGAGAGGCAGATGATAATGAAGATACTTATGATTAAAGACATGAAAGTGCACCACATTCTCAGAATCAAGCATTACTATTCTCATCATTTTGTCATTTGTACAGTAGAATACCAGTATAACGAAATTTTGGGGACCTCAGAAATTAATTTGTTATAGTGAAATTTTGTTATACTGAAATAAGTCATTTCTCAAGAACTCACCTGTTGTTATATCCGTTGCAG
>Ga0131853_10008222_pt1 | contig 18991 bp, 21 predicted proteins | sample TergutLab28metaG_FD_92764 | JGI IMG/M metagenome (GOLD analysis project Ga0131853, IMG submission 92764) | Labiotermes labralis P1 segment gut microbial communities from Petit-Saut dam, French Guiana - Lab288 P1 (version 2) (version 2) | ecosystem: Host-associated > Arthropoda: Insects >...
AAAAGTCGAGGTTAACGTCGGCAAACCGCAAGTTGCATATCGCGAAACAATCCGTAACAAGGTCGACATCGAAGGTAAATACATCAAACAAAGCGGTGGTAAGGGTCAATACGGACATTGTAAAGGTACAATCGAACCGAAAGAACCTGGCACAGGATACGAGTTCGTCGACAAAACTGTCGGCGGTTCAATTCCAAAAGAATACGTCCCTGCAATTGACAAGGGTATTCGCGAGGCAAAACAAGCGGGCGTTCTTGCGGGTTACGAGTGCGTTGACTTTAAAATCACAATCACAGACGGTTCATATCACGATGTTGACAGTTCCGAGATGGCGTTTAAGATTGCGGGTTCGATGGCGTTTAAAGATGGTATGAAAAAAGCAAACCCAGTTTTGCTTGAACCGATTATGAAGATGGAAATCGAAACACCAGAGGATTACCTCGGCGATGTTATGGGTAACATTTCACAACGCAGAGGGCAACTTCAAGGCATGGACTCTCGCCACGGCGTTCAAATCATCAACGCGCTTGTGCCGCTTTCAGAACTCTTTGGTTACGCGTCCGACATTCGTTCGCTGACCCAAGGTCGCGGTACATTCGATATGGTGTTCAGTCACTACGACGAAGTTCCAAAGAGCGTCGCCGAAAAAGTCATAGGAGAAAGGGCGAAGAAATAACATGACGAATAACATGACGGAAAAATTTAAATACACCAGTATTCCAAAAGTGAGAGAGTATGCTCCGAGGTTGGGAGAATCGGCTCCGCGCATGGAACTGCTGGGAAAACAAAAGGATTTGATTGCCAAAATGCACGAAGCCGTTGATGAACTTGCAAGCGGCTCTGATATGGCCAAGACAAAAAGCAAGATTAACAGCCTGATAAGTCAATATTATGTGAACTCGTGCGATGCACAAAAAATGAAGGAAGAAAAAGATGGCGAGCGCAGATAACGAATCATTAAAAAAAAAATATGAGATAGAGTTTAGGAAAGTTTTACGAGGTGAAAGCAAAAGCACTCTGGTAAGGCTTTATAATGGACTTGTGAGTATTGGCGAACGACCGGACATGATCGAGGTTGTTTGGCTTGGTGAATCTTACAAAGCCGAGATGCTTGGCGGAAAAATTAAAGTAAAAAGTTGTGGAAAAGAAAAAGAAAATTCTGGGCCCAAGAAACGCGAACTTGCCGTAAAGTCAAAAAATGACGCACTTGAACACGATACATATAAAGTAATGGAAGGTGTAGATGTTGCGGCGTTGCAAGCGAAAATTAATAAACTTTGCAAAGTAAACCCAGCAAAAGAAGCAACCCAAAAAATCGGCTAAAAGGATATAAGAAAATGAAACCACCAAATGGAAGCAAAAGTACTATTTGCAAGCCTTACGAAGGGCTTAAATCGTTTCCAAAAACCACTGAGGACATTCTTAAACTTGTTGAGAGTACACCGTACAAAGAACTGCACGCAAAATTCGGCTCGAACATAGCACATAAAATTTTCGAAGCTTATAAAGAACGAGATGGGGCAAAGGTTGCGAAACTCTATAACTCGAAAGAAAAGGAAGTCTTGAAATAACAAGAAAACTGTTGACTTTTAAGACACCCTTCTATACAATCGTTATATTAATGCCAATAAAATAAAAAGGAGACAAAAATGGCAAAAGAAAATTTCAAAAGGGACAAGCCGCACGTAAACGTCGGAACTATTGGTCACGTCGACCATGGAAAGACAACTTTGACAGCGGCAATTTGTACCACACAATCGAAAAAGAACCTTGCGGCTGCTATGGACTATGCGTCTATTGACAAAGCACCGGAAGAAAAGGCACGCGGAATCACAATCAACACCGCACACGTGGAATACGAGACCGCGAAGAGGCACTATGCTCACGTTGACTGTCCTGGTCACGCGGACTATGTGAAAAACATGATTACAGGTGCCGCACAAATGGACGGCGCGATTTTGGTCGTTGCCGCAACAGACGGACCTATGCCGCAAACACGCGAGCACATTCTTCTTGCACGTCAAGTTGGTGTTCCGCACATCGTCGTATTTATGAACAAGTGCGACCTTGCAAACGACGCAGAACTTCAAGAGCTTGTCGAGATGGAAATCCGCGAACTCCTAAGCAAGTACGGATTCCCCGGCGACAAAACGCCAATCATCCGTGGAAGTGCGACAAAAGCACTCGCCGCCGCACAGGCTGGCAACCTTGGACCTGATACAAAGTGCATCGACGACCTTATGGACGCACTTGATTCATTTATCCCAGAGCCAAAACGCGACCAAGACAAGCCGTTCCTTATGCCCGTTGAAGACGTTTTCACAATCACAGGTCGTGGAACAGTTGCAACCGGTCGGGTAGAGCGCGGCTCGCTTAAACTTGGCGACACAATCGAAATCATCGGTATGGGTGCGAAAAAAGCAACTACCGTTACAGGTATCGAGATGTTCCGTAAAAACCTTGACAGCGCAATCGCAGGCGACAACGCAGGTATCCTCCTCCGTGGTGTAGACCGCAAAGACATCGAACGCGGTCAAGTTCTTGCAAAACCGGGCTCAATTACACCGCACACGGAATTTACCGCGGAAGTCTACGTCTTGAAAAAAGAAGAAGGCGGTCGTCATACTCCGTTCTTTGACGGATACCGTCCGCAGTTTTACTTTCGTACAACCGACGTTACAGGCTCGATTAAACTTCCCACAGGTGTCGAGATGGTTATGCCCGGCGACAACATCACAATGACAATCACGCTTATTACGCCGATCGCGATTGAACAAGGTCTTCGTTTTGCGATTCGTGAAGGCGGACGTACAGTCGGCTCAGGTGTCGTTGCGAAGATTATCAAGTAACTAAATCAAAAAAAAGAGGCTTACGCCTCTTTTTTTGTTAAGTAATCACCCTCCCAGTCGAATCAATCACCACAAAGAAGTTGTCGCCTTTTTGCGGCACGAAACGAACGTACCAGAAACTTCCGCCGCCCTTCACGGGACTCTCGACAATCTTCACATAACATTCGAACTTCCCTGCCTTTCTTATATTTGGCTGCATTTCGTCGACTGCGATTTCAAGGGCACGCTCCCAATTAACCGCATCTTGTGGCATAACGTTTGCAAGGCTGAAAACTTTGGTTTCCCCGTTGATTGCAAGGGTCAAAATCATTTCTTTTTCCGCTTCGACCAGTCTTTCAATGTCCATCGCGAAGTTCGCCCCGTGCGGATTGCGTTCAAGGGTTACAGGTATTGTTTCTTCACCAATTTGCAAGGTTCCAGTAATTTCATCGCCCTCGATTTTCTTGCCCGGGTCAAGGTTTATAATTCCGAACGCGACTTTTCGTTCGCTTACTCCGTTTACTATGTAGGGTTCCTCACGCATGCCCGCGAAAAACTGGACGCGGCAGCACTCGTCGGTGTCTTGTTTCATAAACATCCGCGTTTCGCTTAGGTTGTCGAGGGCAAGTTGAAAGTAACTTGACCGACTGCATGAACTTACTCCGATAACCAAGCCAACGATTATCAAAATAGCCGCACCGGCAAGCAGTAGCCACTTTGTAGTTGGTTTTTTGAACATATTTGTTTTCATACCTCATATTTACTTGTTTGTTTGTAGAAATATGTTACAATTAATTATGGAACGACCAAAACGACGACCAACTATGACTCAGGTTATGTTGAAGACCTCGGCGATTACGCTGTTTTTCGCGTTCGTGATTTTTTCGTATGGCCTTACAGTGTTTGGTTTTGCATTCCCCAAAGTAATGGCGGATTTAAGCGTTTCCCTTGGTGCACACAACGCGGCGGGTATGTATTTCGAGAGAGTTTGGGAGCGTGACGAAACCCCCGAAAACCTATATTTCACACTTGACAGGTATATCCTTGCCCAAAATCATCGCAAAATTATCCAGTTCGGTGACAGGTTTTTTGCACTTTCACAACCAACCCAAGACGACATCATCGTCGAGGCAAACAAACAATGGGAAGAAAGGGCAAGGGCAAGCCTACCCGCAACCGACAGGCGATACAACCTTGTTGCGTGGGCGAACGAGTCCAGCCGCATCAAGACCGCATATATTGTTGCCCTGATGCGAACCGGGAAGACCTCCGACGCATTCTTGAAACTCGACGCATGGCTTTTGGAAACTCCCGATGTTCGCCACCCGAACCATGCCTTTATCGTGGCTTTCCGAATTGACGACACGGCAAAAGGGCGGCTTGAAACTTACGTCACTGAACTTACAAAGGACTCGGGTAGGGTTACAAGTATTTACGCACTTGACTTTCTTTGGGAGGCTCATGCCCTCCTCGGCGACCCCGAAACCGCACAGACTTACGCGAGGTTATTCTATGAGCACACACTATAACCCCTCGGACGACATTGATCACGCAATCCTCGTCGGCGTAAACGTGACCGAGAGCGACTTGGACGAACTTGCCGCCTTGTGCCTTACATGCAACATCAAACCCGTCGGGCGAATCGTGCAGAATCGCAAAGATGTTGACGTGACCTATTATATCGGCAAGGGCAAGGTCGACGAAATCAAGCAACTCATCGCCGAGACCAACGCAACCGTTGTCGTGTTTGATGTTGAACTCAGCGGAAGTAAAGTTCGCAACTTGGAGGAAGCTCTGGAAGTGCCTGTTCTTGACCGAAGCAAAGTCATCCTCGATATCTTCGCCCAGCGCGCCCAAAGCATGGAAGGCAAAATGCAGGTCGAACTTGCACAACTCAAATACAACTTACCGCGACTGGCTGGTACAAGCGGAATTTCCGCGGGTCTCATTAAAAGAGACGGCGGAGTTTACACCGAAGATATCATGGCGAAGATGAGGAGTTCCGTCGGGATGCGTGGACCGGGTGAAAAGAAACTTGAACTTGACAAGCGAACTATTCGCGACCAAATCACTGCTTTGGAAGAAAAACTTCGAAAGGTTGCAGCCAATCGTGACCTGACTCGTCGCGGTGCCGCCAAATCTGGCAAAACTCGCGTGTGCATAGTGGGGTACACCAACAGCGGTAAATCGACCCTCCTTAACACAATCGCAAAGTCTGGTGTTGTCGCCGAGGACAAACTTTTCGCGACCCTCGACCCCAAAACCGCGAATGTTTATATTGCTCCAAGTCATTGCGAGGAGCATGGCGACGAAGCGATTGGCGAAGCCCAAGCTCCGCTTATCCAGCAGACTCATGGCACCCAAATCCTCCTCACCGACACCGTCGGATTCATCAACAAACTTCCGCACGAGTTTATCCGTGCGTTTGAAAGTACTTTGGACGAGGCGCGACTTGCCGACCTTTTGCTTCATGTTGTTGATATTTCAAATCCTGATTATAAAAAGCAAATCGAAGTTGTGAACGAGGTGCTTGCGAAAATCGGTGCCGCACACGTTCCCGTGATTATGGTTTATAATAAATCCGACTTGTGCAAATTTGAAACAAAAGACCCAAACGCCGTCCTCATCTCTGCGAAAACCAACACCGGCATCGAAACTCTCAAAAGGAAGATATTGGAACATGCCAAAAATTAAAGACGAAGCCACCGACAAACAAATCCACCACGGACGGCGGGAAAAACTTCGCAAGTCCTTCCTTGATTTCGGACTTGTGTCCTTTAACGAAACACAAGTTTTGGAATATGCCCTTGGTCTTGCGATACCGCGGCTCGACACCAACCCAACCGCACACCGTTTGATTAATACTTTCGGAAGTCTTACAGGTGTCATCGACGCACACCCAGACAAACTGCAAGAAGTTTCAGGAATCGGCGAACAAGCGGCGATTTTCTTGAACTTCTTGAAACAATTCGTGACATATTATCGCCGCATTGAACGCGACACCAACACGAAAATCATAACCCCCGCCCAAGCAATCGAACATTTACGTGAAGTTATGAAAACTTATTCGACCGAGCAATTCGTCCTTCTGTGCCTCGACAAGACAGGCTCGATAATCCTTGAACAGACCACCACAAGCGGCGACCTCGACAAAGTTGACATCAACCTCCGCCAAATTGTCGATATTGCCCTCCGCGTCAAAACCGCCTCCGTTATCATCGCTCACAACCACCTTGGCGAGAACGCAAATCCCTCCGACGCAGACATCATGTTGACCCGCTGGCTTGTTAATATTCTGACACCGCTTGGGGTCAAAGTTATCGACCATATTATTTTTTCGGCGACAGGTTCAGTGTTCAGCTTCCACGAGCACAAACTCCTTGAAATTTTCAAGCGAGAGTACAAAAGTTTCGCAACAAGCCGCGACTACGAGGAATACTGGCTTGAAGGAGAATAAATGACAGAAGAAGAATTTCACGAAGAATATATTGAAACCCCCAGAGCGGCAATCGAAACCGCCAAGCATTGGGTGATTGAATTCATGGTTTCCATCGTCCTTTCTATCGTTGCAACAGCTTTCGCAACGGTTGCGCTTGCGATTTTTGACAACGATCCAATTTTGTTATTTTTTGCGGGCGTTGCATTTTGCCTTTGTATCGCAACTTTCTTCAACACATTAAAAAAAAGAAAACAAAAAAATCACTGCCCAAAACAAGAAGAATATGGCACACACCCGGAAGACCTTAAATAACCAAACACACCAAACTCGCCAATACGGCCGCCAAAAATACGCAAAACAGGGCAACCGGAATCGCATATGAAAGGTTGCGGATTTTTGTCTTTGAAAAATACACGGCGGATATATAAAAAACGGTTTCACTGCTGCCAGCAATAACACTTGCCACGCGTGTGATATAACTGTCGGGCCCGTGAAGTGTTACAATCTCCTGAAAAAGTGCAATCGACCCGCTGCCCGAGAACGGCTTCAAGATTATAAAATGCGTCAACTCAACCGGAATTCCGAATACACTCATAACCGGCGACAACGCAACGCACAGCAAATCCAAAAGTCCACTGCGGGCGAAAAGTTGAATCGCAATCAGAATCGTCGCAATAAACGGCAGAATGTCGATTGAAAGTTTGACCGCCGATTTTGCCCCCTTCGTAAAGGATTGATAAGTGTTGATCTTGCGAAACCCCGCAAACGCAAATATAAAAATTATAAATATCGGGATTATAAAATCACTTACGCGCATGTTTCGCCCCAAACACCTTCACCAAAATCACCCCGATCACAGTTATCAACGTACTGGTAATAATCGTCGGCAAGATTATCCCCGCGGCGTTCACAGCCCCAGCTCCCTCCAAGATTCCAAGAACCGTCGTCGGTAATATTTGCATGCTCGTCGCGGACAGGATAAACAGCATTATCATCGGCGTGGAGGCTTTCTTCATGTCGGGTGTGCTCATCTTTTCAATCGCGTCAATCGCGGCGGGAGTGGCGGCATTTCCCGCCCCAATCATATTCGCACTTATGTTCGTGGCAAGCAGGGCATTAACTTCGTCACTCTGCTCGCCAAACAAAAACCGAATCAACGGCTTACAAACCTTCGCCAACGCATCAATCAACCCCGCATCAACGGCAACCTGAATAATCCCCATCCAAACGATGTAAATCCCCATCAAAGTTATCGTAAGTTGCACCCCCGACGCCCCAGCGGCAATCATCGTCGCCAAGATACTGCTGGGCGAAACAATCGTAAGCCACAAAAGACTCGCCACAACCATGATGAAAAAGAGAATCGCCACATAAATCTTTATGCGGACCAATCAGGATGACATAACCCTCCGCATCCGATGAACAAGACAACTCTTTGAAATCTTCAACCCCTCCGCCAACTCCTCATAACTCGCCTCTGGATTTTCAACCCTCGCAACCGCAACCTCACGCAATTTTGAATCCAACCTTTCCAAATCCAATCCCTTTATCACCTCAACCTGCTCCCTTGCCGTTGCAACCTGCTTTGCAATATTCCCCGAGTCACAGTTCGCCCGCCGATTCGCGTTCCCACGAACCTCCCGAAGTGCAATTTCGTTGTTCAAATCCATCAACGCCTTGCTCGCCCCAATTAACGCCAAGAGGTTGCATATATCCTCGCGACTTTTGATATAAACAACTATCAAATCCCCGCGGTGCGTCAACTTCGGCAAAATGTCATACGCGCCAAGGATATCGCAAAAACTCCGCGCGTTTTCCAAATCGTCAAACGTAAAGTCTATGTGATACCCTTGTTTAATCCCACCACTCGCACACGTCAAAAAAACATCGGAAACATATTGCTGAACTTGGCGATTAATCGCCTCGTGACCTTTTGTCTCGTTGCTTCTTGCGTTTCTCTCGACGATTTCGTTTTTCACGCTTTGTATGAATGTCATCTTGTTCCAGTTCCACCTTTTGAATTTCGATTCCGCTGTGTTTTGGGTCTTTACGCTTGAACGTGCCGACAAGGTTTATAATGTCGCTGTCTTTGTAATCGCAGAGTTTTAAAAACTCGACAACCTTGGAAGTCGTCCCAACCCGCCGCGCGGAATGGGCGTCCGAGTTTATGATAAACTTCGCACCAACCGCAAGCATCCGCTCGAAATCAATCGGGCGAAAGCTTATTCGTTTGCTGTTAAGCTCAATAAGAATCCCGCGTTCGGCACAAACTTTTGCAATCTCGACCACGTCGACTTTGGTGTAGCGATTCGGATGAGCATAGACGTCAATATTATTTTGCGTCAGTGCACGCTTCAAAACTTCGGTGTTGTGGCGGACGAGCGGCTTTGGAAACCAGCGAATAATACTGCAAACCCAATTCGGAAGGAAAAACGTAAAAAAACTTAGCAGGTTCGCGGGTCTCACAAGGCGATGAACCCCGCAAAGAACAATATCGACCTTGTCATAGTTCTCCTCGCAATTAAAGTCAATTTGCCCCGCGGTTCCGGTAATATTCGCCTCGATACCGAACAGCGTTTTAATTCCCTTTTCCTCGCCGCATTTTTCGACGAGTGCCTTCACCATAGAGTATTGCTTTGGTTTAAGTCCGCTTATCCACCTCGCAGGGCCGTGGTCGGTAATCGCAACCTCCTGCAAGCCGATATTTTTCGCCGCCTCGACAATTTGCTCGACAGTGTCTGTGCCGTCGCTGTTGTCGGTGTGTGTATGGTAGTCGCCGAAAATCTTCACCCGTACACCTCGCTTTCGTTCGCGGCTCCTGGGCACTTCGTGCCAAAGTCTCCCAATATCTTCATCATATACTATTCTAGTATCTGTATCTCGGTTTGTAAATATATATTATGCGATTGGCGAATTTTACTGCGGACAAGTTTCACAAGTTCCAAAACGTCCTTACACGTCGCCCCGCCGGTATTCACGATAAACCCTGCGTGGATGTCGCTGATTTGTGCGCCGCCGATTTTGGTTCCTTTAAGTCCGAGTTCATCCACCGCTTTACCGACCGCAAAATCTTGTGATGGTCGCTTGAACACACTTCCCGCACTTGGAAGGGTCGGTTGAGATTCCAGGCGTTTCATAAGATTGTTGTGCTCTTTGGTGATTATTTCGGTCTTGTCGGACTTCTTCAAATAAAAATACGCCCCAAGAATTATCCAGTTGCGTTTCCTTTGGAAAATGCTTTTGCGGTAATTAAGCCCAAGTTGCCGCGCGTCGAGGGTCTTAATATCACCATCCACCAAGACATCCGCCATCGCAACAACGTCGCTGATTTGTCCACCGTGTGCTCCCGCGTTCATATACACCGCACCACCAACCGTTCCAGGAATGCCGGTCGCGAACTCCAACCCCGAAAGTGATTGCTCTCGCGCGAAATTACAAAGCCTCTTCAAGTTCGCCCCCGCGTCCGCGTAAATGAAGCAGCCGTTGTCGATGATGTCCCTAAACCCAAGTTTAATCACCACGCCGTTGTACCCCTCATCCGACGCAAGCACATTCGCCCCCGCACCGATAATAAACCAAGGCTGTTCGATGTAATTAAGGGCACTTATAAGACGCATCAGGGCTTGCTTTGTGGGGACGGTGACGAACCATCTGGCGGGGCCGCCGATTTTGAAGGTCGTCTTTGTGGACAACGGCACGTTTTCGGCGACGCTTTCCTTGCCGCAGATATGCTCAATGTACGATTTCAAGATTTGTTCCATCAAAGCCCTCCAAAAATTTCTTGCAATGTTCAATCGCCTCCTTGGTCTGCGTTGGCGAGATAAAGGCATAAAGGACGTTGTTGTCGCGGATTATGCGAATGTCGAAGTCTTGCAAGCCGACCTGCTCCGCCGTCATAGGCAACACAAAAATCCGCACACCATGATTGCGGTTTGAATATGTCGCGGCCTGTGCTTTCAAAGTATTGTTAAACACCCCAGCGTCCACTGTGACGACTTGGATGAACACAGGCGGGGCAGGGCGGTCGATAACACCATAGCGGTCGTAATTCAGGTTATACCACATCGCCCACGGCACGGCGGCGAGGAGTACGATTAGAGCGACAATCTTGACGACCTTAATCTTGATGAACTTCATATTTAGATTTATTCATCACAAAAGCCCCGATTTCGTGTAATCGGGTTTTTTGTGAACTTTTTTTGTAATAAAGTGGGTTTTAGGGTTTTCAAAATCAGGCGGTAACTTCTTCGGAAGATTTTGCTTTTTTCAACGCATCAGTATCATGCTGCATCGCCATTACGCGGGTACATCGTAACTTACAAAAATTTCTGGCATCATTTTCGTTACGGCATCGCCTTACTTTTGAAAACCCACGGAAGTTTAACACGTGGATCTGTAAAACGAACAAAAGCATGACAAACTATACGTTAAACTTAAAATGTATGATATCCCCGTCTTTTACGACATAATCCTTGCCCTCACTCCGCACCAATCCTTTCTCCCTCGCCCGAAGCAAGCTCCCACACGCCACGAAGTCATCGTACGACACGACCTCCGCACGAATGAAGCCCCGTTCGAAGTCCGTGTGGATTCGACCAGCCGCCTGAGGAGCCTTTGCGCCTTTCACGACAGTCCACGCACGAACCTCAGGCTCGCCCGCCGTCAGGAAGCTGATAAGCCCCAAGGTTTTGTACCCCTCGGCAATCAGCTTGTCCAGTCCACTACGTTCAAGTCCATACATTTTCATTAACTCCTTGCGTTCCTCTGCGTCCGTGATTTGTGAAAGTTCTTCCTCGATTTTCGCGCATATTGCAATCTTTCCGCCGAAGTCTTTGTTCACATCCGACTCGCCGACGTTGACGACATATATCATCGGTTTGCTTGTTATAAGGTTGAACTGCTTCCCTCGTTCTCCCGCGAATTTTTCCGATTCAAGGTCTGCTTTGATTTTTTGCAAGATTGCGACTTCTTCCGCGTTTTTGTTTTTTTCAAGTCGTTTATTAACACTTTCCAAATCCGCCAGAATCAGTTCCAAGTTTATTGTATCAATATCACGCTCGGGATTGACGTTGCCCTCGACGTGCGTGATTTCGCTTTTGTCAAACGCCCGCACGACATGCACGATTGCGTCTGCCTCGCGAATGTGGCCGAGGAACTTGTTGCCAAGCCCTTCGCCGCTGCTTGCACCTTTGACGAGGCCCGCGATGTCAACGAACTCGACGGTTGCGGGGACAACGCTTTTTGCCTTGTAATGATTCGCGAGGAAGTCAACGCGGGCGTCGGGTACCGCTACGATGCCAATATTCGGCTCGATTGTGCAGAACGGAAAGTTCGCACTTGGCGCTCGGTTTCGAGTCAGGGCATTGAATAAAGTGCTTTTTCCTACGTTTGGCAGGCCTACAACTCCGATTTTCATTGTCTAGTGTAACATATTCGCTCAAATTTGTCATATAGATTAGGTATCTTCGAAAAATCTTTGAAAAACATTCGACAAACTCTGCAAACGATGTTAGGATTAATTACATTTAAATAAAGGAGGGTATTATGGCAAGACAAAGAGCATACTTTGGGTTAAGCTGGGTGGTTTCCTTAATTCTTGCAATTATTCCAATCACCAGCTGGGTTTGCGGAATTGTTGTAAGAGCTCAACGCCAAAATTGGCTTGGATTGATATTGACCATTATTCCGATAACTTTCCCAGTTATGTGGATAATCGACATAATTACAATGATTATGCACAAAGATTTAACAATACTCGCCTAATCTAAATCTCAAACCTAAAAAAAGCCTTTCGGCTTTTTTTGAAGTTTAATTATAGATGTTTTGTAAACAGGCTCTCGAAAGTATTAGGCCCCGCGAGTCCGTCGATTGTAAGGCCGTTCGCACGTTGATAGTTGCGAAGAGTAAAGTCTGTATTCGGGCCAAACACTCCATCCGGCGTTGTTGGAAAGCCGTAGACGTACAACATGGACTGCAAAATCCAAACGAGGTTGTTGCGGTCGCCAAGACGCACCACGCGAGTTGCAGCACGTGTGCGTGGGCCCCAAACGCCGTCTACAACGAGACCCGCACCGAACATGCGGTTGAGTTCCGTCTGGTAAGCGCGAATCATGGCGCGATTGCTTAGGGGCCCCCAGATGCCATCTGCAACAAGGTTTTGGCCGTATTGTTGGTTGAGGCGCGTTTGGATTCCTTGGACTGTGCGGCGGTATTGTTCAGGTGTTGGGGTTCCTGGTGGTAATGCCCCAGGTGGAGGTGGTTGGATTGGGGGACCTACCGGAACGCAGGTGCGGTCGAAAAGGCGAGCGATTCCGTTGGCGGTCGCTTGGGCGTAAAGCGAGAAGTTCTGGTCGAACAAGCGGTTGTCCTCGGCGTTGGTGATGAAGCCGTTTTCGATTAGGACTGCGGGGGCGCGGGTCTCGCGGAGCACGAGGAAATTGCCGTACTTTATCCCGCGATTGCTTTGAACCCCGACCGCACGAACGCGGTCAAGTATGTAATTGGCAAGCGAAACGGCGCGCGGAGACGCCGAGGTGTGCACCCAGTTTTCAAATCCATTGGCACTCGGGTTTGTCGAGCCGTTGCGATGGAACGAAACGAATGCTTGGGCGTTGGCGCGGTTGCTTATATTGGCGCGTTCCAAAAGCGGAACGAAAACGTCCGTTGTGCGTGTTTGAATCACATTGAAACCGCAGCCACTTAAAAGCCGTCCGACTTCAAGAGCCATCCTCAGATTGTCGTTTTTTTCAAGGCGTGCTCCGTTGACCGCCCCTGAGTCGTAACCGCCGTGTCCGGCGTCTAGAACAATTGTTGTAGCCATAAAAATCTCCTCAATATATGTAACTGTTCCATGATATGGAGGCAACAGAGGTTTTGTGAAAGTTTGACAATGGCGTGAATTTGGGGTAACATTAAACCATGAAGAAACGATTAATTTCAGCTTTTGTGGGTTGCCTTTTGCTTGTGCTTTCGCCGCTGCTTGTTGGTTGCGGTGGAAATGCGAATGCGCTTAGTTCCTCCAACCTTAACGGCGTTTGGCACATAGGGGGAACAACAACGGCTGTAACGATTACTGTGTTGACAGACCAAGACGGTATTTTGTCTGGAACATTTTCAGGAGGCTTTGCAGGAACATGGTCGGTTGAAGATGGTAATATGACGGCCTCAATTAATGGAACTCGTGCTGTTTTCAGTCCAGACGCAAGTAATTCAAACCCAACACCCACCCAACTTGATGCGATGGTTATACGACTTCAACAGATGTTGACCGCCAATGGTTACGCCGGTGCAACGGTCGCACGCGAGGGGGCGTTGCAAATCAAAATCGAAATACCAGGAATTTACGATGCCGATGACCTTTTTGATGCAATTAGTACACCTGCACAACTTTCGATGAACCCTGCTGGCAGTAGCGATATTGTTTATTTTACAAATGATGATATCCGAAGTGCAGAGTACACACAACTAGCAATCGCAAGTTACGGCACAGTCCTGAATTTCACAACCGCAGGCGGTGACAAGTTTTGGAACTTGTTAAATGAAGCACAGGTTGGCGGAACAATCGAAATTTGGGCAGGGGACAGGGGCAACCAAGCAAATCTTGTAGCAAGCCCGACGATTGCCGCAATCTGGCCAGAGATGAAGCAATCAGTAACAATCTTTTCTGCAACTCGCGAAATTGCACAAACACTGCGAACCCGAATCGAAAGCGGACTGTTCGAGGTAATCTTGCAACAGGAAGAAATCAGTCCGACTTCCATAGCGTTAACCAGTGGCGAGCTCAGCAACAACGGACGGACGCTTTCACTGTCCAGTGCGACGGCGAATTTGACTCTTGTACGTCCGCCTGCATAATTCACAAAACTCTCATAAACCCCATATGTTGAATCAGTACATACAAAAACAGGGAAAAGGAGAGTTTTTTATGCCACAAGGAACATTGAAAATTTTTGCAACGACGGGGGCGGGCACGATTCCGGTTGCGGGGGCGTCGTACGCGATAAAGGACAAGAACGGCAACGTGCTGTTTTCAGGTATCACGAATGAGAATGGCGAGAGTTTGGTCTATTCGTTGGAGGCCCCATCGAGGGAGTTGACACTTGCACCCGACCCGTTTGGTCCGCGTCCGTATTCGGTTGTTGATGTTTACATAGCAAAGCCAGGATTTGCGACCATTAACATAATAGATGTCGAGATTTTCGACGGCATTGAGTCGGTTCAGCCTGTTGATATGACTCCGGTTGTGGAGGGCGAGGACGAGGAGTTTACGTTTGTTATTCCGCCTCCGACTGCCGCGTTGCCGACTCCTCCGCAAGAACAGGAGGGAACTGTTGAAACCCTTGGGCGGATTGGTACCGACCAGCTTGCGAATGGCGTTGGGCTTGCGGATGGCGCTCCTGTGACGGTTGAGGCGGCGATGACTGCCGCGGCGCGGGTTCAACCGCAAGTTATTATTCCTGATTTTATTACAGTTCACCTGGGTCGACCCGCGGTTAGTGCACCCAGTACGCGCGTGCGGTTTATTGATTACGTCAAGAACGTCACATGCAGCGAGATTTATGCAACATGGCCGGTCAATTCGATTATTGCGAACATCCACTGCATCGTGTCATTTGCCCTTAATCGCGTCTATACGGAATGGTACCGCGTTCGCGGGTATAATTTTGATATTACGAACTCGACGACCGTCGACCAAGCATTTGTTCCCAATCGCACGATTTTCCAAAACATAAGTCAAATTGTCGATGGCATTTTCAACGTCTATGCCCGCCGCATCGGGTTTCGCAATCCGTATTTTACAGAGTATTGCAGCGGCACAACCGCGACATGCAAAGGTCTTTCCCAGTGGGGCACTGTGACGCTTGCAAACCGCGGGTTTACTCCGATTCAGATTCTGCATAACTTTTATCCGAGGGATTTGGAACTTGTCGCAGGTCCATCTGGTGCGGTGCGTGAGTCCTACCCAGGTGTCGTATTGGAACTTGGCAGCAGTGGCGACAACGTGCGGACGATTCAGTTGCGTCTTAATCGGATACGCGCGAATTACCCCGCGATTCCTGCGATTCAGCCTGTCAACGGCGTTTACGGTGCGTCCACGGAGGCCGCCGTGCGAATTTTTCAGAGGACGTTCAACCTCACGCAAGACGGCAGGGTAGGGCGTAGTACTTGGAACAGAATCTCGCAACTTTGGGCGGCGGTTACCAAGTTGTCTGAACTCAACGGCGAAGGTGAACGAATAGGCCTCAGTCCCACTCCGCCGACGGTTGTTATCCGCCAAGGTGCACGCGGGGCAGACGTTATCCACGCACAATTTCTTTTGGATTTTATCTCGCAGTTTCATCCCGAAATCTCGGCACCGCTTATGGACAGCATCTTTGGAGCAAGCACCACAAACGCGGTCAGGCAGTTCCAGACGCGTTTCGGCCTTACGGTTGATGGGGTAGTTGGCCCGAATACATGGCGAAGAATGTACGAAGTATTCCGCGCGGCACAAGGGCAAGTTCCACCTCCACCTGGGGGAGGTACACCGCCTCCGCCACCTCCACCACCTCCACCACCGCCGCCGCCTCCACCACCGCCTCCACCGACGACCTTCCCGCCGTTCCCAGGGGTATTACTTCGACGCGGAAGCACAGGGGCAAACGTTCGGACCTTACAACAGATGATTAATCACTCGCGTAGGTTGTATTCCGCAGTTCCCGCCCTCACAGTCGATGGAGTCTTCGGGCCGCTTACGGAAAACTCCGTGCGCACGTTCCAAAGATTCGCAGGACTTGTCCCTGACGGAATAGTTGGGCCGCTTACATGGAATGCGTTGCGGGCAATCCGTTAAAATTCAAAAGCCACTTCATTTAGTGGCTTTTTTGATGTTATTTCTTTTGTCCTCGACTCTTCGCAAAATAAATTTGTAAATCTCCGCGAGTGGTACCATCATAAACCCTGCACCCGCGGCAAGCAACAAGTATAACGGGTTGTACAACGTTGTAATTTGAAGCGCGTCTTGAAACGGCGGAATAGGTATCAGGACACTTCCGAAGACCAAAAGGAACGTCGACAGCACAGCCCAGTTGACTGCCTTGCTTTTGAACGGGTTTTCCTTGAAGATTGACTCGCGTGCGTTAAACAGGTTGTAGGGGTGGCAGGTCTCGACAACTCCGAGGACCACGTATGCCATTGTCACGGCATATATCGCGTCAAGTCCAAGGGCGAAGTATGCGGTGAAATAAACCGCCGAAACCAAAAGCGTCATATAAAACGCGTAAACAAGAATCGACGCACCAGTACGCCCGCCGAACAGACTGCCTCCCGCTTTGTTGGGCTTTTGCTTCATAACCCCTCGTTCGGCTGGTAACGAACCCATCGCAATCGCGGGCAGCGTATCCGTCACAACATTTATCCAAAGAATCAAAAGCGGATTAAAGAATATAAGTGGCTGGTCGAGGAACATGTTTGCGATGACTATAATCCCCGTAAGCAAAATCAACTCGGCAAGCGACAAGCCAACAAGATAAATCAAAATTTTCAGGATGTTCGAATACGTCCGGCGTCCCTCCTCGACCGCCGTGACGATGGTAGCAAAGTTGTCATCCGTCAAAATAACGTCTGCTGCCCCTTTGGTGACGTCTGTGCCTGTGATGCCCATGCCGATGCCTATGTCCGCGGCTTTGATTGATGGTGCATCGTTGACGCCGTCACCAGTCATCGCAACGACTTTGTTCAGGGATTTAAAGGCCTTGACGATGCGAACCTTGTGCTCGGGGTTGACGCGTGCGTAGACGCGGTATTGAAAGATACAGGTCGCCAAAACGTCGTCGTTCATGTCTTCAAGTTCCGCACCTGTGATGACTTGGGATTCGTCATCTGCGATGCCGATTTGTTTTGCAATTGCAAACGCGGTGTCGCGGTGGTCGCCCGTAATCATCACAGCCATGATGCCCGCGGACTTGCAGGTTTTGATGCTTTCGAACACTTCTTCGCGTGGCGGGTCAATCATGCCCGTAAAACCGATGAACACTAGGTCGTTTTCGTCGGACAATTGCAATTTGCTCGGCATCTTGTCCATAATTTTGAAAGCATAACCAAGCACACGAAGTGCGTTTTTTGCAAAGGACTCGGCACCCTTTGTAATCTCGGAGATGTCTTGTTTTGTAATCTCGCGGATTTTGCCTTGTTCGATTATATGCGTACAACGACCGATTAGGTTGTCAAGCGCGCCTTTCGTATAAAGAACCGCTTTGCCATCTGCGATGGGGTTGGAGATTTTTTCGACGGGTTTTACCGCCACGGACATAAGTTTACGTTCGCTGTCGAATGGAAGTTCGTCAACCCGCGGATACTTTGCCTCGGAGTACTCCTTGCACAGCCCAAACTTGTACAAACCATGAATAAGCGCGGTTTCGGTCGGGTCGCCGATTGTTGTCAAGGTTCCGTGCTCGTACTTAATAGCGGTATCATTACAAAGTAACATACAATTTTTCAGGTACCTGAAACACTCGGTTTCTCTAAGTTTGTCGATTTCAAGGACATCGAACTTGTCAACGTCGAAAAAACTTTTTTTGGTAGGGATTCCAGGGTTTTTAAGGTACAGGCTTTGCACGGTCATCTTGTTAAGGGTCAACGTGCCGGTTTTGTCCGAGCATATAATCTCGGTACTGCCCAAGGTTTCAACGGCGGGCAGGTGGCGGATGATTGCCTTTTTCTTGCTCATACGTTGCACCGCCATCGCCATCGTAATCGTGACGCACGTGGGCAACGCCTCGGGGATAGAGCACACCGCGATTGCAATCGTAATCATAATGCTTTCGATGACGTCCGTTCCAGGCATCAGGGCTCTTGATACAAAGATTCCCGCCGAAACCACGCCCATGATAGCGGTGATGACGCGCATGGTTTTGTCCAGCTTTTTTGTGAGGGGAGTTTTAGGCTGTTCCTGTTTGTGCAGGTGTTCCGCGATAAGTCCAAGCTGTGTTTGCATCCCCGTCGCAACGACGATGCCTTTGCCGCGGCCGTAGGTTACGATGCCGCTTGAAAATGCCATGTTCTTTTGATCACCTAGTGCGATGCCTTGGATTTCGAGTTTGTTGGTGCTTTTCTCCGACGGGACACTCTCACCCGTCAACGCCGCTTCTTGAATCATCAAACTTGCAACTTCAAAAAGACGCATATCCGCGGGCACGATGTCGCCGGCTTCAAGCAACACAACATCGCCAACAACAAGCTCATCCGTCCGCACGCGCATACTGACCCCGCCGCGGAGAACTTTCGCATATGGCTGAGTGGCTTTTTTCAGGGCGTCGATGGCTTTTTCCGCCTTGGCCTCTTGGATATATCCAATCGTGGCGTTAAGCAAAATGATGAAAAGGATAAAGCCCGCGTCGATGAATTTGCTTGGCTCGCCCCTGTAAATCGCGATGAAAAGACTCAAACCCAATGCAACAAACAACACAATCATCATCAGGTGTTTAAGTTGGTTCACAAATTTAAGCCACCCAGGCACCTTCTTGGCGTCTTTGATGACGTTCTTGCCATGGACACGCAGCCTCTCGGCGGCTTCCTCCGAAGAAAGCCCCTTTGACGAGGTGCCAAGTAACTCTTTTACTTCCGCGATTTCTTTGCTGTGCATCACAAAAATTTTAACACGAAAAGTCTAGACTGTAAAATATTTTTTTGCTTAGGATTCTTCTTCCCTTGCCTCGCGTTTCATTTCTTTTTTCTTTTGCCGCTT
>Ga0131853_10008224_pt1 | contig 18988 bp, 9 predicted proteins | sample TergutLab28metaG_FD_92764 | JGI IMG/M metagenome (GOLD analysis project Ga0131853, IMG submission 92764) | Labiotermes labralis P1 segment gut microbial communities from Petit-Saut dam, French Guiana - Lab288 P1 (version 2) (version 2) | ecosystem: Host-associated > Arthropoda: Insects >...
GGTGATTAGGTGTCCAACGCTCCAAGTAAGCCAGTTTCTTTTTCCCGGCCAAAGGTCGGATACTTTTCTAACAGACCTCGTACCTGATGTCCAAAGCAGAATACAAAACTGAGCATTATTCTAAACTGACAGCTCCAGCTGTCTCCATTATGTCATTATGCAGGATTCAAATTAAACAAGTCCCAGGCATATGAGGCCTTGTACCATAACTTCACTCTTTATAATAAACTTATATACAATGTCTGTTAGGTGCCAGGAAATTCTGACTGTAACCCCACATTCCACGTAAGTGTGATCAACGTCACAATTTAAAATGTTGAACTTCCTGCTTCCAGCTGGTCAGTTTATACCCTCTGTTGTTTTTCTGAGTCTAGCCAGACCAGGTAATGACATACACCTTTCCCCCCAAAGCTATGAAGCTCAAAGCTATGATGCAGGCAGTTCACTGTTTTGTTACAAGTATCCACGCACTTTGCATACCTCAGCAAGGGACATGGTTGCAAACTCCAAACAACAAGATATACCAAAGACCGTATTCTGGAGCTTATATTTGATCTGAAATCTGAGAAAGAATATTGAGGAACTGACCACCAAGTTATGCCCTTTCAAAATATATACAAACAGGGCCAACCAACAGGCCAGGTAGACTGTGGAATTAAAAAATACAACATATATGGAAGTTACAATATTGACAACAAAATGTCATAATTGGGAAAAATGTAAGGTTTAACAAATATCAGTGTTCATAAATTAACTAGTAAAATCAGAAAACACCTCACCAAAATATGCAAACAAAAAATATTTATTTTCCTACATTTCCGGCATCACGCTAAAGACAAAACCCAGAAAGACCAGCAAAGGATCACTAGGCCAGTATGCACCACAATTTAAAGGCCAGATTATTGTTTTCTAAGATAAGAAAGGTTAAAGTGGAAAATTATGGTAAAAATAAATTTCCTGGCAACCACAAATAGATTAGAGTTCACACACCTTAGAAAATATGTCATGGTCAACATCATTTTCTTTCATCAAAAATTCAATACAGAAATAATTTCATCTAACAAAGTGAAAATGAAACTAAGCCATTCACTTTGAAATATACAATTCAAATGTCAACAGTAAATATGCAAGCACAGTGACTACTACATGCTACTAAACTATCTTGCAAAACACTGAGGTCAGTTAAAAAAATGTATTAAAAAAACATTTTCATTTGTTTTAGTACTGCATTACCTGAGCACCCTGGTGACTGTTTTACTTAATTTGTTTCCTTAAGCACCTGTCGAAACTTGTCCAGAAAGATGTCAGCATGATTTGGGGTGAAGATCAGTGCTGGCCGCAACCTGATTGACAGCTCCCCACATCCACCAGTCTGCACACCTATAACATAATGCACAGTGATACTGAGCTGAACTTTCAATTCAGATCATGAGTCACCTATTCTAGTAATGTGGTTACACAAATACAGAAATATATGGACTGCTAACTAACTCCTCCAAAAATGACAGTCACCTACTGGTCAAGATGACACTTCTAGGCACCCACATATTTATAACCAAATTCATAACAGCCTGCTCCTGACATGTCTCTCTTTAAATATTAATATTAATTTTAATATCACCTACCGATTTACTTCTGAGTGTTTCAAGCCAACTGAAATGTATGCACATTCCCCCCTCCTGCAGGTTACATTTCCCACCATCCTCACTCATCTTGCTTTGGCCACACTTCGAATATCTGGTGGCTCATACTATATTCTCCATCCCCATATTACTCTCTTAAGTTAAAATATTCTCCTCTGCATCCTGTCCTGAAACACCCAACCTAATATCTTTCCTTGGGAAAAGATACACGTGTGCAAAACTTATACATACAATGTGTTAACCTCACACTGCACGTTTGTACAATTTTTGTACTGCAGAGTAATTACTTACTGAACATGTGATCAGCATGGCTACTACATAAACAAGACAGGCAATATACATGTAACACAATATTGAGGCATGTTCGCTTAACCCATGTTGACATGGAAAATCCCTAAGTATTACACATTATGAGTGCGTGTCTGTACTCTTGCCTTTGTTATCCAGCATGCAAATCACATTTTTTTGTGCCATATTACACTAACATCTGTGGCCTGTCTGGTCTAACATATATATATTTCCACATTATCTCATAAATGGCATCATTTTTGGAAAAAATTTAATGAAAGTAAAATGTGTGTTTTGATTTTCTCTACAACTTTTGTCTCAAATATTTCTCATTCAAAGAAGAATTCAGCAATATATTAACAAACATGTATGCAGGTATTCAGGTAAAATACCTTTTACACATAATATTTTAATCAAATTCAAATTTTCTTGACAGATTTTAAAAAATCCTCAAATATCAAATACCATGAAAATCCAACCCGTGGCAGCTGAATTACTGCATGCAGGCCAACGGATGAATAGACAGACAGACAGACAAAGGAACTAACAGCCGCTTTTTGAAACTTGGCAGATGTGCCTAAAAGCTCAAAATGTAAGCTGCTCTCCATTCAAGAAAAACTGAACCTCAATACTACTTCAAATGGTCCTTGCACAATAAAACTGCAGAAACTGGCAATTCTATGTCAACTTTCAAACACAGTTATACCAATTATCAAATTGAGACATAATATTCAGTTTGTCAGTAAACAGCCAAGCTGGAAAACATAGAAACAGCCAAACATGGAAGGCTGTAAAACTGGTAATTATGGAATGGTTTCAACAAAAATGCATCTTCACCTACCAACTGTACTTTTCAAAACACGGTACTTGTCAAAAAGATGTTTTATGTCCAAGAATGTGTTAAAATCACTGAAGAAGTTTGGCTTAAAACACAGTTGATGGCAAAAATGCAAAACTTATACAGAATAATATTCAGTGCAGTGAATGTCAATTTCACTACAGAATTACACAATAATGCCATTACAAAATAATATTGTGCGCTCAGACTTAACCATTTAATACGTTTGCCCACTTAATAAGAATAATATTTTGAATGTTTACAAATATGTCTTTCGGGGGTTGCACTGTATTAAAATTATCTGAATAAGTGGAAGAGTTGGATACAAATAAATACTCACGTCCAGGTCAGGGAATATGAATGACAGAAATAACAAAATTAACCTGAAGCCATGCAATATGAAACATAAATGACTGCTTGTACCAGAACTGAATTACGTAGGAAATTAAAGTGACTACAGTCTGGATGGAAGTAGCTCAGAAAAAAGACCATTAGTCAGTAAAAAGTGCTGATAATAGCACCAGAGAGGATGTTTTAGTTAGAAGTAAAAGACCATCTGTTCCCTATTGCATGTTCAAACAAATGCCAACAAAAGATATGTTACCTTCTAGTAAAATGATGTTAAGTTTGTGGTGGTATACATATGACAAATATAAGAGTACTAACTGTTATATCGGCAATGGGTCTTCAAATAATTCTTGTATGTATGTTTATTTTGGACATAATACTTTCTGTTACATACATGATTTCCTTAACAGACAAAATGGGTAATGAAAGAGCTGGTCTTCAGTGTGTGGAATAAATGCATTGAATCTGACAGAATATGCAAAAAGGTAGGGTAAAAGAGATAATGGTGGGGTTTTTTATCTGTAAACCCACCTTTTATAAGAAACAGTGCCAGATGAAGAAGATATGTATTTACCAATTACAACACACAAAGATCATTTGTGTGACATCCACTTACAACAGCCGTTAATCCACAAGAGACATCATCATTAACCAGGAAGTTAACTGGAGTTCATCTAAAACTACCACCTTACCTTTTTTCTTAAGTCTGGCCACAAGGTCATCTCGAAGTTTGGTAGAAGGGCATGTGATGGCAAGGAAGGTTCCACGGCCTCGTGCAGAATGTACCAACTGAGGAAATTCACGTTCAAAACTACGCAGTCCTGTCAACAACTTTTCTCCAGTCTTTTGTACCAGATCTAACAGCGAGTCCCTATGTATCACTTCAAGCACACCTTGCAATAGCAGAATCTTCGAAGGGTCACCCATCCAAGTGTTGAACACTCTGTAAGGTTGTGATGGCCTGCAGTACAAAATAATAATTTCCAGTACTGAACAGAAATACAACACAAGCAACTATATTAAGGCAGACCTGATCCTGTGTAGCAATTCAGGCACTTTCAGCACACACATTATTAAGCATACAAGACATGAATATGCAAGTTTTCAGACTGCCACAGTGGGTGCCGATCAAATGATGGTCTTCTGGATGATCATACAGTGTAGAATCATAAGTTTGTTCTGAGGTTTGGGGGTAATATGCTGCCTGCACCTTCAGGGTGACTGAATTAGTCTAATTCAGTCACCCTGAAGATCGAGGCAGCACATTCCTATTAAACATCAAAACAAACTTATTATCCTATGTGGTGTGATCCTGGAAGACCATGATCTGAGGGAGATGTGTTAGACACCATTACATTTTTCTACCAAACAAACATTTCAGACACCCAGATTTCATGATCCAGCAATTGGTAAATTAAACCAATATGTAATAATAATAATAATAATAATAATAATAATAAAGTAAAAACATACAAACAAACAAACAAACAAACACCTACCTACCTACCAAATATGTCATCTGCTAACTAAGAAATACACAAACAGTTGTTACAAATGCTGAATTTAATGCCTTCCACTCAGAAGGATGTGTCACAAATTTCTGCTTCTTGGACCACCACACAACATGTATAAAAAATTTAACAGATCCAAATGATTGGTTAAGCAAGACAATCATGGCTACAAATGAAGACCATGAAATTTAAGTTACTGTTACTTTAACTACAAAACTGCCTTAATAAAATCTAAACTGTAAACTCGCTAGTTCACTTAGTTTAGAATTCTGTTTATTTTGTAAATTCATAATTCTTTATCAAAATTTTTATGTTTTTTATATGTACTGCACTAAAAGTTTAAATACCATGCCAGAAAAACTCTATACAGCTACAGTTACTAGAAAATTTCACATTTGCTGTTTAATGATTAACAACCTATTTCTTAGTTTCTTGAGAGTTGCTTCATCAGATGCATGGACTAGACAGCAATGAATGTCACGATAGTGAATGACAAATTAGGGAGATGTCACATCAGATACTGGAAGAACACCTTAGTTTTGGAGGAGACAAGTACAAAACCTCAGCCAGTCTACAAGCCAAGACTGAATCCTGAGAATTCCCACATAAGAAGCATGGGAGCTCCCAGTGCCATCATACATACACAGTAAAATAAAAACAGTGAAGTGTTCAATGGTTGGCACTCCTATTTCATAACATGACCTCAAGTTCAGCTGTAAAAGTTTTATTAAAAAATGAAATTAAAAATAACAACAAATCAGCCATGACTGAACAGTCCCAACAGCGTAAGTTGTAGTACATGAGTCTAAAGAACTCAGTAGTTACATTAACAAAGACATACTTGAAATCAGGCATGTGGTAATAACCACCCAACTGCATCTTCTTGCTGAAGGTGACAACATCAGGAGGTCCATCTAAATTAAAGTGTTCATGGCACCACATTTTTCCAGTAGGTCCACCACCAGTTTGTACTTCATCAAGCAAGAGTGCAGCCCCATTCTGAAAGCACAACCACAATTAATACCATGGGGGAGAAAGTGTATTTCATTCTAAAAATAACCTGCCTGATGTGTTTAACTGAAAATAAGAATCAGACTACACTGATAAAACTAAAGGAACAAACAACATTAATATTAAAACTAACAGGCATTCCCAAGTTATTCTCACAACATGCACATCACTGAATAGTTCACAGTACACTGACTTGCAATCCAAATGTAACATCCTCAATTTCCACCTTGGCTACCACACATCCTGAGAATGTCCATGCCAGGACACTACTCTGAAATAGGTTGCGGGTGTCTTTCCTAATTCTTCCCAACCATCTTTTAAAGTTGTCTTCCAATCTCATTCAATGCTATGCACCTTGTGACTTATTGTGAATGGTTGTGCAACTTAGTGCTTAAGAAGAATGCAGACCAAGGACCTGTGGGAACCAGGTCCTGAGCAGGATACTGCATTTGGACCTAAACCAGGATGTAGCATAATGAAAGAGTAAAACAGACCCCCTTGGTGAGACAGGTTGTAACTAGTACACTTCATCAACTATTCAACTATTATTATGATTCTAAAATGAATATGAGATGGGATTGACATGTGGCATTCATACAGGACAGTACAAATGCATTCAAAATTTGTTTCAGAGAACATAAGGGAAAACTGACCATTCAGAAGACCTATGCACAAGCTGCAGAAAAATTAAACATGGTGTGAAGGCATGGACAAAATTCAACTGGCTCGGGGGAGGGTCCAGTAGCAAGTTCCATAAACATGGTAATGAACTTCCAGACTACATAAAGGGTTGACCAAACATGAGACAATCACTTTGTTTAATTGGCTAAAAAATCATCATTAAATCATTTAAGCATAAAAATCTTCCTTAAATATGTTACACATGAATCTCAACAATTTTACTGTCCTACCACTACAAAGAAAAACAAAACTTCTGCATCCCCCATTAAGCAGTTTTCAATATCTATTTTAAAGATGTTTCCATTCCATGCACTCACTCCTTCAAAGTGTTTTGTTTACAGCCATGCTTCATGTCAGGAATGAATCTATACCTTTTTAGCAATACGCTGAAGCTCCTGGAAGAAGTATGGTGATGCTTCGTTGTCACCTCCTTCAGACTGAATAGGCTCCACAACAATTCCAGCCACAGGCCTGCCTCTCTTGCTGAACTTGGCAAACAAATCTTCAACCTGAAACAGTTCCACAGTTTCAGAGCTTATGTTCTGCATATATGGAAGCATAATGCACAATGGTATACTAGTTCTAAGCATCTGACCACTTTACAAAATTAATAATGATATCCTTCATAAATACACACTCTGCCTCACCACACAGGAAAAACTAACACTGTTTAGTCTTGTGGATATACACAACTGGCTACAGCAAAGAGGTGGAAAATCAAGCAACAATAAATATCTTGTATTTAGTTTGCATTGTGATAACAATCTATAACTGTAATTCCCTATTACAGTGAATTTAAACCTCTGTCCAAACAAGTAGAAATTCCTGCCAGGGGCAAGAGTTTCTCCTCTCCAAATTCTTCAACTGGCTTGAGGGTTCATTCACCCTCCTACTCAATCAGTACTGTGGGTTCTATCCCCAGTCCCCAGGAGTATAGTAGCTGGGGAATAAAAACACTTACCCCCATCTAGTAGCAAGCTTAGTAACACTCCAGACCGCAGCCTGTGAGCAGCTTTCAACCCACCAGATTGTATTATGTAGGTCCACAACCACACTTTGAAATTGTGCATATACTACAAAAATTACACTATAATTTAGGCAGTTAGGTACACCACTTACTGTTATTTTTCCACATGTGGCCCACAAATGAGCCAACAATAACATTAAAGGCCCCATGCCATACAAAGGTTGGAGACCTATGACATACAGCTATACCTCCACTCTTATCATATGGCTTCATGGAATGCACAGATAATGGGAAATGAATAATCTGACTCTGTATGAATGGCAATATTGGAAATAATACCATACAAAAGAATGGAGTCTACTATTAATGCCACAGCATTTGATGATGAAGGATTCATCGCAGATATTGAAGAAAGCAGACAGATGTAGCTGTAAACCCAACAAATCTCACAAAACAAAATTTAAAACAAACTTACAGTTGGTTAATATATCTGAGTGTGTATGTCAGTGCTGGCATTTCAATTTCCAGAAACTTAGTGTAAATGTCACCTGACAGACTCTGTATGCATTGGCCACATGACCTGCTGAGGGTAACCAGAAAGCTCAAAGTTCAAAGTCCCACTGCTTAGTAACAACTGCACATAAGACCCATGTTGATACAACATTTCTGACTTGGTATGAGGTCAGGAACCTATCTTGAAGTTATGAAATAGTCACCAGACACTCCACACAGTGACCTAACTTCCCCTTAGGCCCCCATGGTCAAAGCCATACTCATTCTCATTAGTCAACAGCTGCACATGTTCTAAAGAAAAAGTTTAACAACAAGTAGTAAAATAACCACCACAAACATTAAGATAAGGCATGAGAATTCATATGATGCAGAGTTAAATCCATCTACCTCAGCCAAGCACCGTTTGTCTTCAGCATCATTCTCACGCTTGTTTTCTTCTAGAGGGTAGCGGTAGCAAGGAAATGATGCCACAGGCCAGTCAAATGCTGGTATGTCAATCTTGTGGATATATTTTGAATGTGTTGTTGATAGGGCACCCAAGGTGCGGCCATGAAATGCTCCTAAATCAAGAAATTAATACATAGAAATGCACACTTGCAGCATCAGAATACAAGATTACACTTTTAAAAGTCTGTAGTCATGTAACCCAAAACAGTTGCAACACAATTTATAAACAAAAATTCTCTCTTACTTTTTAAAATACATCCAAAAATGTACTGATGGGATGAAAAAGTAATGGGAAAAACAAACTGTGAACTCTTACATGGATTCAGAGACTTCAAGAAAACTGTCCAGAAACCAAAAATGGGAACCTGACATTCCATGTTTTTGAAATAAAAACATAATACAGAATTACATTTTATTACCTGCAAAATCCATGCAAAAATGCTCCACTTTAGCTTTTATGGGAACAAATAAGCAAGTATTTCACAGAATATTCCAACAAAAATTATGTAACATAAACTTTTTTTGTTTTCATGACATGTTGTTTACTAGCACGAGATACTTATCCTTATTGAATCTACTGTGTGAGGGAAAATTATAAGCTGTAGGTACAAAATATGACTTTTTACATGCCAATATTGAAGTACATGCACTCAATATTACACACTTACTTCCAGCATCAGAAAACTATAGTTTTATACCAAGCAGTAAATGGAGGATAACACCAGCTAGTGGACCCCTCCATTCCACAATAGGATTAGCCCAATACCTTGATCTACAGCTGGTCAGCACCTGCTAGTGCCTATGAGTCATCCATATCACAGATTATGGGTTCAAGTGCAAGTAGGACAAGTCATTTGAAACTATGACATAACTACAGTACCACACAACACCCCACTCTTCCTCAAACAAACTGATGTATCTGAATACACAGTGGCCATTTCCAACATTACATTAAGGACACTCTTGGTATTCTCTCATTAGGACATTTCAACATTCTGAAACAGCATCAGTAATACTTGTACTTCAATTGTAATATTTTCAGTATACAACACATCATATTTATGTACCTAACCATCTACAAGTAGACTTCAGAGTTATTACTTAAGTGTCCTAACACATCCATTAATCAAACTGCACGTGGTCCACCTCAGTATCCCATCATGATCCTTCAGGGTACAACACAAAATGTAAGACAGCCCTTCATTGCAACCTCAAATTTTGGGAGAATAACCCAACAGAACATATGTAACTATGTGTACAATTATGAGGTTACCATCACCCTCATCACCACCACGCAACCTCCCCCCCCAGAAAAATATGGTATGAAATAATACAGAATATTAAGATTTTGCTTTACAGTTCCTTTTCCAATCAAATCTTGAAGGTTCTGATGGGATGTATGAGTAGACCGTAAGGAAGAATGAAAAATTCATACAATACAAGACATTACTGCATACTGTCAACTCTACAGATAAAATACATGGCATATTAGTGCCAACTCCATCTCTCCTCTCAGTTTCTTCAAGTCTTCTAGGATGCAACCCATGTCATCAGGTGAGTAGTTCCTGCTGTTTCGAAGGACAGTACAGCCTTCATATTCAGCATCAAGCAGACAGTGTCACATCCCAGAAGACATGAATCTTTAGCAACATCACTGTTAGATCCTCAAATCATGTAACTTCTGATTACTACAGCTGTTACAGGACAAGCTTTCCACAATCCAAAAAACTGAAATATGATTCTCCAGACAAGAAATTAAAAAAAAAAGCAGTCTCATACATCCACCTGCCAGAATGGTACATCACCTAATAAGAATACGTATTAGCAGTTACCCTGAAAGGACATAAGTGAAAGTGTTGGGGAGCCAGGGGACTGATTCACCATACATGACTCGGTCTCCTCCTGTGAGAAGTCAGAAGATCCATTTCGTTGATTACGCTGATACCAAATGAATATACTTTTGTAGGCATTTTCATTGGAGCAGGAACCACACATCATTGTGGTAACGTGGTTCAGCCCAGATGGAGCAACCTGTTATAATGAAAACAATGTATCTGCACAACATATTATAAACACTTCTACCAACTTTACGACTAAATGTAAATAAATGGGTAAGTTTCCCCATTTCAGTTCCTGTTTTAGCTGTTTAATGGGCAGTTGTAATCACAGATGCTACCTACTTTGAAGGTAAAGAACGTTATATTTTTCCCAGAGAATTTGACATGGTGTGTGCACTTCCATTAGCTGAATTAACTTTATAATTGGTATGTTTTGTGTTCTTTGTGAGATATAAACTAAACTTCCATATATTGTTCATATCACCTTACTTTTTACCCTTAAAAGAGTTTAAAAAAAACTTACCTGCAGCAGAACATCCTTCAGTTTTGCAGGCCAGTCAGCACCAGGAAATACACCCAGAGCTGGTCGGTTCACTATTGTTTTCTAAAAGAAAGGATTAAAGGAAGAGATAAGCAAACACACACAAAATTTTTATTAGAAAATCTAAAGAAAAATGACAATTTGGAAGATCTAGGCATATATGACTGGATAAAACAGACTGAAAACATGAAATTTCAACAATTAAAATGTAATTTTACTCATGAAGAGGCACAAGAATGAAAACTAAACATATTCTGATATGTGGTGTGATCAAGTTTAAAAATCAAGCTACTTGAATTTCCATGTCTTGGTACCAGTTTTTCTAATCATGCAGTTGCTGAAAAAATCACCTGAATTGCAGAAAGCTATGTGCTCTGGTATCATGAATCAAAACCTGTGGTCACAGTGCAAAGGAAATTTGACAGAAAGTTTGGTTGGGAACCACCAACAAAAATGTCCATCAATCTAAAAGTGGTGTAATTGTTCAATGAGGCTGGCTGCACATGTAGAAAGAAAAGGCCCAGCTAATGACCAATCACAGAAGCTTGCATGAAGTTTGTGCAGTTTCTGTTCACAGTCAAAAAAAAATCAATAAGACATGCAGCCCAACCATTTGACATGCTGCAACTGACAATACACAGAATTCTTTAAACTTGTTTCAGATTTAAAGGTTATAAACAACAACTGTTCCAACATGCAAAAGTCCAAGACCTCTAAGAACCTTGATGCACATTTTACCACGACATTCAACAGAGGAAGATGACATACTTTTTACAGCCAGACTAAACATCTAGGAATATGAATGAATGGAAAAAAGCCACTGAGGAATCGAAGGTCAACATAGGACTGCAGGGCCAACTAAAGACAGCAACTGCAATATGTGTATCTCAGTGTCTTGCTGGTTTTTCTGATCATTTATATACAACACATTGCATACAAAGAAAGAAAGAAAGTGTGTTGGGAGAAACAGAACAGGCTATCAAGTGACAAATTAAGTGGTTAGATCTGTCAGTGAGGTTACTAGGTACACTAAAATAGACATCACGCATACCAATCTACAATCCAGAAAACAATAATATCTGGCAGCTCTTTAGTCACAAAGGTGCTGGATAAAGCAGCTTATACTCTGTCCTTCCCATTCTACCCAATCTGATGTAATTTCAGTGCATTCATCTCCAACAGTCTCTACAATGAAGACACTCAACTCACTATGTTATGTGGATCATTCAGCCGCTGCAGAAGTTCTGGATGGTTGTATCCTAAAGGCATAGAAGAAATCTGTGTGTACACATCCAGTAGAACATTCCCATCTACATCTACAAGGTAGTTACCCAGTGAGTGCTCATAGTCTGCAAACAGCTGTACTGATCCAGCTTGCTGCAATGAAAAGAAACTGTGGTCAGTAATAAAAATGAAAAAGAGATTACAAGGAGCAGCGTTACAAGAGTACAGGTGGACCCCCATATCCGTGTGTAATACGTTCCAAGACCAAACGCGGTTACGTGAAACCACGGTAATGCCTAAGCTATACATAACGTGATATTCGTGTAACATACATTACTTACTTACTCCATGGTGCAGAGTCCTTCTTGAGAAGCTAACTGGTTTGCAGCTAGTAATGAAATTCCCCGCATTTCACGGAACCCCAAGGTTCATTATGGTAAATTTTAATTGATAAATTACACAGTATGACATTACCAACATTAAATAAAGTAATAATAAAGTGTACTGTACACGACATTGTACATTTACAGTGTAATTTCTCTCTCTGTGTACGTATGACATTTTAGCCTAATCCTCAAGAGATGATACAACAATGAAAAAATACAGTACCTTTAATGTACAGTATCATGTACAGTTTCAAGGGCTGACAGAACAATAACAATCATGCTTTTCCATCAAAGTGCTTCATAAGCAATGAAAAAAGTGCTATTGTTACACATTCACCAACTTCTCCATACTTCTTGTTACTTTCTGAACATGTACACTGCGACAACTAATTCGAACAGCGAGAATGCTAGAAGCAGAATGGTGGCAAGTTTGCAGGGAAGCGTGAGTACAGGGACAAAGGAAGATGAGTAAAATATTCGGTGCATTCTGGATACTGGATTTCACCGTGTTACGGCCCGTTCCCGCTTGGCACGTGTTTTGAAACTTATGAACTGTTTATTTCTTTAATTTTCCAAATTTTTTCGGGCTGTGGTAAACCGCGGATATGAGGGTCTGCCTGTACTCAGTCTATAACCAAATGCCAACTTATACGTTTATATCCTACTTACATAATGGCATTTTGTGATCATATTGAGAATATGAGGCACTCATTATAACGTTGAGTGGTTCCACTATAAGTTGGCAATTTGTTACATTCTTAGTATTCTTGCACTGCTACCCTGATAATGATTGCACAAGTCATCATAATATGTTGACAATTGATACTATGTGATGAAACATATTTTATACAAGTGCACTTGTTGGTTTTATTACAAGAGATTATAAATATTGAGAAGAGCTACTTAAAATTTTTAAATCTGTATCTTTCATAGGCAAATTTACTGAGAAAAGACCAACTCACTGTCTTGTGTTTTAAAATAAAAAATTAACACTGCACTGTGTTATTTTTAAACACAAGATGATGGACAAATTCCACACACTAAATTATTCCAAATGTGATATACTATCATAAAAGTCTTACAGACCTGTAGGAAAACATTTATTCAGAATAATTCTGCACACTCACAAAACCTGAAGTATTTCTAATCATATAATGAAGTCCATTAACATACCGCAAATTTTGACATGTTATTTGCCTAATTCTACCAAATTTCTATGTAGTAAATTCCATTTTCACAACTCAAATGAGTGTTCATAAAACAATATAAACCCCATCTACTAAGGGATACAAATGTTTTTACACTGCCACATACTGTACATGACACTGTAACATACTGGACCTAATGGTTATTGTAAACGTTCCCAATTGAGCACCACAATTATGAGACAACAGTCATGTCTGACACTATCCACTGTCTGATGTATGACATTTTGACAGCTGGTACCATTCCTGTCTTAGATGTTACAAATGCAGTCAGGACACAAAATTACTATTCAAAAGGTGATCAACCAGACACAGACCTTTAAGGAGCTGCAAAACAGTTTCAGATGAAAATGTCAATCTGTGGCCAAAACACAACTTACTAACCAGAAAAAACTTCTAAACACATAAAAAAATTTATGATAACAACTTAAAGTGCTATGGGCAACACTTTGACACAAGGGACATAAATTAACACTGCAATGGTGAAAACAGCATAACAAGTATGGAATTTTAAATTGTGCCACCAATACTACAATCATTAGCCCATTTCTTGTTATGCACAGACTGTCGTGTTTCAAAGACCAGACACTTTTGGGCTAAATGCATTTAAGAATATCAACACAAGCAAGTTAAAGCTAATTATTCATAGCTTTTCACTAATGTAAATCATAAAACCCCCACACAAATATTTTAATCAGTGCAGGAATAGTTAAACACCAGTGGTGAATCCCAATTTGGTGGTCAGGATGAGCAGAACTGTACAATCCTACAATGTGTACTCTTCCACTAGACCTGACTTCTAGATCAGGATTCAGTATAGTTAAACACAGAGGTGGACAATGCTGGACACAAAGTACAAAAGGGTAAAACCATACACATAAACAAAATGTTGGTAAGGAAATTACAGGTAACAGGCTACTTGTGAAACCAAGGAACTCTCCAAAGACACTATATGAACATAAATTAAACTTTATCTTCCCATGAGGTCACATGCTGGTCTCTTTAAAATGTATTGGCACGTGGCCCAGCATGCCATATGCTGGTCTGTGTGTGTTTGCTTGGTAGAAATTTACATGTCCATGCTAAGCCACAAAAACTCAGGCTGTCAAGAGATATAACTGACATTTAAAGCCATCTCCTATACATTAATATTGAAAGGGGATAAAATATATTGGAAAGATTAAGGGCAATACCCAGTAAAATGTTTTCATGTTGAAAGTGGTTACTTAACAGCTAATGTTACTGTACTGAAAGTGACTTTAGTTTATATGGTCCTTTTAATTGCACGCGATGAGAAAACCTGCTTATGGTGTGGTGCATTAACTTATGATCCATCTGGCATTTAGAACACTCAGCATGACTCTGTGGTCACACCACATTTCACTTAAACCAGTCAACAGGATTCGAAGTTATCAGCAGACAAATACATCAACACATTAGGACATGGTTTTAAGAAGAGATAATATAATGGCCAAGTTATCAATTACATAATTTCTTAATCTGCTAGTCTCTTTACCATGGTTACAAAAGGGCAAGATTACATAAAAGCAAACATTCTTATCCAATCTACATGCAGTACACAGCATGACTTAAAATACTATCCGTAAATCTGAGTCAAAAAGTAAATATACCTAAGGAAAGGTTAAGCAGTGAAATTAAAATGCATTTAATGTTACTTGCTAACAGCTGCACAATAACAGTGGCATTACCACAACTTATTTCAATATGTGATGAAAATGTAACTGCAATGAGCAGGATGGTACAATAGTAAAGCATCTAAATTACACAATATTAAAATGAAATAAAATACATACTTTGTCAAACGCGACTATCTTATCTTATATTTATTGGACCGTGCATCATTGTAATAGTTGAAAACAAAAGACCAACTTGATGTCACTCACTATTTTTATTTCACTTCTTATGTGCTCAACATGTTTCAGACATTAATACATCCATCATCAGGAGCTTACGACTATTCTGTTGAATTACCACATTGGTCGCGTGTTCTTAGTTTGATGTGTGTTGGTGTTTCGGTGTGATTGGGTTGGCGTGGTATCCGCGCTGCAGGCTGAAGCACCACTGTGGAGACCAATGTGGTAATTCAACAGAATAGTCGTAAGCTCCTGATGATGGATATATTAATGTCCGAAACATGTTGAGCTCTCTTGCCCTCATTGGGAAGTGAACCATAATTCCCGGGGTATCGAGTTTATAGCCTAGTCACTATACTGACTACACTATCCTGGTTACATTTAATAACAATGACAAAATGCACCAGATGTTCTACTCTGCAATGACTAATCTTCAGCATGAATATATATAGCAAAACGTTAAGAACTAATAAAATTCCAAACAGCCATATATATCTGGCGCCACTATTAAACAGATGATAAAACAGTCATTCATATAGCAGAATTTCTGGACAAAATTTTAATAAATGTTTCTGATAATGAAGGCAAACTTTCAAAATTGTTGTTCTTAATAAAAGGCATCTGGCTATGTATATCTGACCTTGACAAAAATGTATGCAACAAAACAAGTAATTAACCAAATATTAGTATGCAGTTACCTGATGAATCAACAACATTGTACAAGCACAGCAGTAAACATAAATCAACAAAAGCTCACAGGAATAAATACATAGTACATGCCCACACAAAATTCCAACAAAAGAATATGTTGTGAAACATGCAGCTGCTTTTTAAGAACATTATCTTATGAATTTACGTTCACTACATATCAGAAGGAGCCAGTCCCAGTGACCACGCAGTCTAAGGCGTAGGTCTGCGGCCGCTCGCCTGCTAGGGTTGTGGGTTCGAATCCCACCGTGGGCATGGACGTTTGTCATGAGTGTTGTGTGTTGTCAGGTACAGGTCTCTGCAAGGAGCTGATCACTCGTCCAGAGGAGCCCTACCAATTGTGGTGAGTCGTTGTGTGTGATCTAGAAACCTCGTGAATGAGGAGGCCCTGGCCCACTGTGGGGCTGTTGCGCCAAAAACAAACAAACATACGAGCAGGAACTGAACAACAAAATGAAAATAGAGAGTACTGATTTTACCCAAGCTATCATATACATCTAAATAGACAACATAATTCCTATCACCTTCAAAGTAGTCTCTTTTCATAGTAATACATTTAGTTAGTCAGTTTTTTCACTGTTCAAAATACTGCTCTTCTAGAATATCCTTCAGGATGGTCATCATATCTCCCTTAATGTCAAAAATATCAGAAAATCTCTGGTCTTGACAAAACAGTCTTCAGTTCTGTTAAGAGCCAAAAGTCAAATGGAGCCACATTTGGCAAAAATGGGGAATGGTCACATTTTTTTAATGCCCCCCCCCCCCAAAAAAAAAAAATCTCCTTGGCAGTGAGTTCATCATGTTCAGTGGTACTGTCACAACACAAGACACAAGCATCAAACCAAAGTTTGGGTCTTCTCCAGTGAAGAGCCCCACATAACCATGCCAGCATTTACAGTATGACTTGAAATAAGCAGTCAGCATATCAAAAATGAAATCAGGATAACATGCTGTGTATAATTACTGTAGCAGATATGTAATGTTCTTACCCACCTAGCCACAACAGGTACTAAAACATTTACTCTAACCACAGACCACATTTACAGCAATAACATGTGCTCAATTACTCAATTACTCCTCAAATAATAAATTACAAAAAAATTCTCATCTTATAATTAGGTAAACACAGTACATTAATATGTCAAAGAATAATGGTCAACAGACTACACCACATTTTCTAAACAGCACTGTCATGAAGTAAACTTAGAACCTACAAATTGACCTGACATGAATACTCAGTTCTTCTGAGCCCACAACTGCAAGAAGTCCCTGAATATTCATATTTCTGTCATAATAATTAAACAATTCACTATACCAGCAAAGCTTATTAAAATGTTACTTAGTAAAGAATAGGTGCTATTAGTAGTCACACATGATTTTTAATTAATTCACTTTCAAAACATGACAAAAATTAAATTCCCGACTGTAGATGTATGAAGCTCCCATTTACCTGAATAGCACTCAGTTCAGCTAACAGTTGTCTTGACTTTGGTCCTGGGATATCTGTCTTGACAGTTGGACCCTTTGGTTCCCCTGCTACCAAGGTAGATGCTGCCCTCAGTGTATATGCTACCTGGACAGACCCTGGTAAACAAATAATTTTACATAATTCTGTGCCCTGGGGCAAGATAAGCCCAATTGTAAATGCCACTATGTAGCAATTAGAGTTAGAAGGACATTCTGAACTCTGGGTCTGTTCTACATACAATTATCCCATTTTCATTCCTTGACCATAGATTCCTCCTTTGGCGATTTCTGTAACCATCACACAGCACTTATACGTTTTATTTCTTTCTTAGGCCAAAACAGTGTTAAGCACCATTCACCTGTTTAAAGTATGACTGCTAGTAGAAGAAGACTGATTATGATAAAATGGCGCCTTATGAAGCTGTAACAAGTTCTGAATAAGAAATATACTCCAAATCATCATGATCAAAGAGTTCATCCTCCTCAGTGGGTATAAAGTTTGATAAAACATTTGAATATTGCATGAATTAACCTATCTCAGACTTTGTGTATTATGGACATTCATTTTATTAAACTATAACACAAATTTTTGAATAAGTTTTATTAACAATCTTAGATTTTGGGTCCGTTGCTTTTTCTCCTTTACATCAATGATTTGCCTGGTTCAGTAAATAACCTATCCAATTTATCTAAACCAACACTGTTTGCAGATGATACCAATATTATCTTTACACATCCCAATCCCTCAGAATTTGAGGAAAACATTAATAAAGTGTTCAAGAAACTAATTACATGGTTCCATATTAATTCACTGTCACTAAATCTAAATAAAACATATTATATGCAGTTTACATCAAAAACTAATTGTGAAGTTAACATGAATATAAACTATAAAAGTAATCCAATTATCAATGTATGCCGTACAAATTTTTTAGGTCTGACCTTGGACAGTACTCATATAGACCAACTCATTTCCAAACTGAATTCTGCCTGTCATGTGATTAGGTCTCTGAAGTCATTTGCTCCCTTGGAAACTCTACGAATGATCTATTTCTCTAGTGTCCATTCCATCATATTTTACGGTATAATTTTTTGGGGTAATTCTAATCACAGTAATACCATTTTTAAATTACAGAAGAGAGTAATAAGAATTATGATGAATGCTGGAAATAGGCAATTCTGCCGCGAGTTATTTAGAGAATTGAATATCCTTCCACTACACTCACAGTACATACTCTCCTTACTACTCTTTGTAGTCAAGCATATTAACATGTTTAAACTCAATTTGACAATACACTCTATTAAGACTAGGCACTGCTCAGACCTGCATTTGCCCTCAGTGCATTTGTCTAAGGTACAAAAGGGTTTATACTATTCAGGAATCCACGTCTTTAATTATTTACCTGCTAGAATAAAAAGCTTATCTGTTGATGTAAGGAAATTCAAAACTGCCTTAAAAGGGTTTCTCTTGGAAGGTTCATTTTATACTATTCAAGAA
>Ga0131853_10008226_pt1 | contig 18988 bp, 10 predicted proteins | sample TergutLab28metaG_FD_92764 | JGI IMG/M metagenome (GOLD analysis project Ga0131853, IMG submission 92764) | Labiotermes labralis P1 segment gut microbial communities from Petit-Saut dam, French Guiana - Lab288 P1 (version 2) (version 2) | ecosystem: Host-associated > Arthropoda: Insects >...
AGTGCAGGTCACTACGCGGGGGTTTGGTTATCCGGAAAAGCGTGGCTCTTGGGGAAAATCAGTCGAGAAATGTTTTTAACGGGGGGGGGGGGGGGCGCCATACAGCGAGAAAAGATTAGAAATAAAGAAAATCGGCCTGTAAATCGTACATAAAGAGCGAGCCTCCTTTCTTACCAAATAAGTACCCTTAATTATTCACACCTCAAATAAAATTACACCCTTTACAGCGCACGCGTGCAGAGTATAAGAGGCAATTTAGTTTCAGTAATATCCCATCAACGAAAACCACCACACAACAGAAAAGGCAACTTGTTCTACACCTGAAGTTCCCTTAATTATTGTTCGAATGAGATGAAACATACATCATCTTTAGCGCATTCTCTAGAGTGCGAGGTACGAAGTTTCAAGAAATTACCTCCAATGGAAGCCGAGATACAGCCGACAAGATACCTTGTTTTCCAAGTAAAGTGCCCTTAATTATTGACCAATCGCAACCATTCTTACACATCTGTAGGGAAAGCGTCGAGAGTAAGAGGTACGAAGCATTAGGAAAATCCCTCCTATGAAATACGAGATAAATCCGAAAGGATACTCTGTTCTCAAATAAAATGTCCTCCATTATTGACCGATCGCAAACACATATCGTTTGTAGCACATGTGTGGAAAGTGCGAGGTGTGAAGTTTCAGGAAAACCCACCAATGGACGTCGAGACACAGCCGAAAACGTTCCTGTTCTCAACTAATGACCATCCTTGGCCGACGGCAACCGAAAATACGAGTATATCGTTTCTAGAACACGCGTAGAAGTGCGAGGTAGTAAGTTTCAGGAAATTCGGTATAAGGGAACCCGATATACAAAAGAAACGGTACTTTCTATAAAAGTAAAATGCCCTTATTTATTAATCAACCCAAAACAAACTTATATCGTACACAGTGCAAGCGTGGGAAGTGCGTGGTATGAAGTTTCAGAAAAAAAAATCTTCCATCAGAAGCCGAGATACAGACGAAAAAGGTACTTCACTCAAAGATTAAAGTGCCCTTCACTACTGACCGATCGGAACCAACCTTACAATATTTGTAGCTCATGCGAGGAAAGTGCGAATTACGCAGTTTCAGGAAATTCGCTCGAATTGCAGACTAGATACTAAGGAATAGTCTTTTGTTCTCCAAATAAAATGTAATTTATTGCTTACTGCTCACAACCAAACTTACACTGTTTGCAGCATATAAGGTACGAATTTCTAGGAAACTCACTTCAATGGTAGCCGAAACACAGCCGAAAAGAAATTCGTTACAAAAGAACACTGCCCTCCATTACTGACCGACCTCAAACTACCGAGTACAAGTATGCATGGACAATTCGAGGTATGTGGGGTCTGAAAAATCCCTCCAATTGAAGCTGGGATATGCATGAAAAGGTACATTGTTCTCTAAGTACAGTACCCTTAATCACCGACCAATCTTATACAAAATTGCAGTTACTGTTGCGCATGCGCGTACAGTCCGCGGAATGATATAGGAGAGAAGCCACTTCTTTCTACAATTGTACAAGGTGCACTTCATTATTGAACGGTCTCAAATTTACACCGTTTGTAGCGGATGCGTGGAAAGTACAGGGACTGATGATTCCTGAAAATCCCTCCAACAGAACCCGAGATACAAACGAAAAAGTACATTGTCCTCCAAGAAAAGTGTTCTTATTTATTGACCCATCGCAATAAAAGATGCAGCTTTCCAAGGGCATGCGCGGAAAATACGATATACGGAGTTTCATAAAAATCCGTACAATGGAAACCGAGATACAGTCGAAAACGGTCTCTATAACACAAGTAAAGTGCCCATAATTATTGACCGATCGCATCCAATCTTACGTCCTTCGTAGCGCAAGCGTGGAGAGTGTGTGAATAACGTTTCAGGAAAATCACTCCAATGGAAGCCAAGATACATTCGATAGGGTACTTCGATCTCCATGTAAGGTGCCCTTAATGACTGATCAACCGCAGTCAAAGTTACACGTTCTGCAGGACATGCATGAAGAGTGACAGTATTAAGTTTCCGGAATGGAGGCCGAGATACAGCGCACAAGGGAATAAGTTCCCAAAGCAAAGTGTCATTCATTACTGGCGTATGGCAACCAAACTTGCATCGTTTCCAGAGAAGGCGCGTAGAGTGCGAAATATGACGTATCAGGAAAATTCCTCCAACTAACGCCGTGATATAAATGAAAATGTGCTTTGTTATACAAATAAAGTGTCCTTAATTTCTGACCGAGCCCAAACACACTCAGCGCGTTTTGTAGCACATGCATGGAAAATGCGAGGTATGAGGTTTCAGGAATATCCCTCCAATGGAAGCGGATATACAGACCAAAATGTACTACGCTCTCCAACTAAACATTACTCGCCGATCGCAACCACATTAATGGAATTTGTAGCGCATGCGTCGAGATTCGAAGTATGAAGAATGAGGAAAATCGCTACAATGGAAGCCGAGATACAGCCGAAAGGGTATTTCGTTCTCCCAATGAAGTTCCCTTCATTATTGATGGATCACAGCCGAAATTAAATCGCATTACAGCATGCGTGGAAAATGACAGGTATGAAGTTTCAGGAATATCCCACCAATGGAAGCCGAGATACGGGCGAAAATGTACTGCGTTCTCCAACTACTTTCCCTTCACTGCTGACCGATCGCAACCACACTTATAGTGTTGTAGCGCGTGCGTGGAGAATTCGAAGTATGGAGTTAAGGAAACTCCCTACAACGGAAGCCGAGATGCAGCCAATGAGATAGGCTGCAGGCCACACATTTTACTCATTACAGTACGCCGCAGAATAACCCTTGAAGATGGGCTCGACTGGTTATCCCGTAACGTAGGTAACAAACTACTAATCTCGGCTGCGAAAAGTCCCAGAAGAGCGAGGATCTCACACCGCGGACGATGTCTGATATCACGCAATCCTATGTCTATCACAGTCATACTATTTAACGACATAAAGTCGTTCTTTATCAGTATTTTAGACGCTTTAGACTTCCTCAAACTCACTATAAAATGTAAAACAACTGTTCATCTGCTGACGTTCGGGATTATTCACGTGAAAAGAGAGCAACAGGAAGAGCAAAATACTTGGAAACCATTACACAGAGCACAGGCAACCAATGCGAAGAATGCAAGTCATGAGACGAAGCTAACTTTGGTTATGACGTCCAATCCTGAAAAATAAATTAAAATGAGTGAAAAAGCGGCCTATCGTACTCCCCAGAATACCGACTACATTAATATGAATAAATCCATTCATTTGGTCGTGTTTTACTGGCGGTGTGGGACAAGGGATGGGTGACCAGCAGGCCAGATAACGACGACGTATTAACTGCAGCGGTCATTTAGTATCGAAAGGCATGAGCATATTACCACGTTTCATTAACCAGAAACTCCTGGACAGAAGGTGGCCGCCACCTCTATAAGGGTTATATTTATACACTTGCATGCAGGAACAAGGAAAATCAACTCTAAACCTCATTAAGCGCAGTCACGTGTCCAGGCTAAGTTAGAACTAGATATAAGTCGCATAAAAATGGAAAAAGGTGAAGCAGTCCCCGTCATCGCCGTGAGAGCATAAGAGAAAGCATAAGTATAGCTCCACCCATTCTTAACTCCGGTACTAATTGGATGTGAGTGGTCAACATCACGCTCCGGCCGCTTTACCCCCGGATAAGAACCACGGTGCCTATTGGGTAGGAGGCTGCATGGGCATCAGAGCCGGTCTGGACGTGTGCGAAAAGAGAAAATCTCCTGTCCCTAATGGATTACAACCCCGTACCGCCCAGCCCGCAGCTTAGTCTCTATACCGACTATGTTAAGTGGCGTTATCGCTTGAGAATACCCGTTTGGGCATAATGTCTTTTATAAAGAATCGAAATACGATTCCTCCATCGTCTATGTTACCGGCTGAAGGATCAAGTAATCATCGTTCTACTCCCAGAAAGGACAAAAGATCCCCCCCCCCCCCACCCAGTTCGTAGAGACGGGCTTTGGGATTTACTCGGCCTCCTACCCAACAGGCACACGAATCAAAGCGCCCTTGAAGTGAATATGACCAATCACCCCCATTTAGTGTTCAGGATAAGAACGAATAGCGCTACACCTCCACCCCACACGTCTTCACGGCGTAGGGCTTGATAAAGCACAGGGATTGTATAGACTCATACTCTTGCTTTGCTCTTTACTTTGTTCTTTGCTTTCCTCTTTGCTCTGCTCTGCTCTTCTCTGTTTTGCTTTGCTTTGCCTTGCTCTATACTTTGCTCTTTGCTTTGCTCTGCTCTGCTCTTCTCTGCTCTGCTTTGTTTTGTTTTGCTCTATACTTTTCTCTAAACTCTCCTCTTTGCTCTGCGCTGCTCTTCTCTGCTTTGTTTTGCTCTGCTCTTTGACCTTCTCTTTGCTCTCCTCTTCTCTGTTCTGTTCTGCTTTGTTTGCTTTGCTTTGATCCGCTTTGCTTTGATTTGATTGGTTTGCTCTATACTTAGCTCTTTGATCTCCTCTTTGCTCTCTTCTGCTCTTCTCTGCTTTGCTTTGCTCTATACTTTGCTTTCTGCTCTCCTCTTTGCTCTGCTCTGCTCTGCTTTGCTTTGCTTTGCTCTGCTCTGCTCTGCATTGCTCTGCTTCGCTTCGCTTTGCTTTGCTCTGCTCTGCTTTGCTTTGCTTTGCTCTCCTCTGCTTTGCTTCGTTTTGTTTTGCGTACCTCCCAAATATGTCACAAATGTAACCGCCTGAACCATCTCGCCCGCTAATATGTTTGTGATACACACTCGGTCTCTTCCACCAGTGTTATACGGAGTGGAATAGTCACCTGCCAATCAAATTTTAACAACATAAATGGAGGGTCAAAATGACTCTTGCGCCACCCTGTATATGAATCAAATTGACCAGAACTCGGGACGTGCCCCGTATCTGTTACATTTTTACCTCAAACCATGGCATGTTTTTGAGGCGAACAAACAGGCCTACGCAGACCACCACCCACAACTCGGTAAGAAAAACAGGGCCATGAAACTTCGAAACACAATTTCACATTTTATTTCCTGAAAGACTGACGTTTCAGTGTAGCACATCTTGACATTTAGGAAGCACAATTATTTCTCTGTGAAGTGCAAATTCGGTTCCAAGAACAAGATTATGTGGGCCCATACAAATAGCTTAATGAAGCGTGTGGTTTATTTCAGGATCACAATAAAAGTGAGGCGCGTATTCAAAGCCAAGCGTTACTCAACGTTTTCAGTAATGACCAGTACAGTGTAAATTTCACAGCAATTCGCCTATTCTACATACAAGTCTCAAAGCATGTCGAACCACGCAAATGGCACACACTACCCACGACTTGCGATTTACGTACCAATTTTACAACCAGGAATGGAGATATGTACTGTAACAGAACACAAATATTGTCCAGCTAAGTTCTGTCCTATTTTGTCCCTTCACTCTCCATACGATCCCTCTGTACGACGAATACGGGTTTGATACAAGATCTCATGAAATTCACTAAATATTCTACATACCATGCACTACATTCATAAATTTCTTTTGTCTCCATGAAACCAACATTTAATTACCTATCTTTCGTAAAACAAGTAATGCTGTCTGACGAGTCGGACTATCAAACAGTGTGACTTGGTCTACGAAAGATGGTGCATTCAGTGTTGTGTTAATGAAGAAATGAAACCCATTAAATTCAATTTAAACCCATCAATAAACTGAGCCAATGTGCACTAAAATTAAATTCGTCCAGCAGCTTTCAACACAGACTAACCAATACAACATGCACTCAAAATATTTTCAACGCACATGAAATTAAACAAGAGGACAGACACACATTCCCATTTGCGCAAATTTCATGCGGGCACTTATGTCCATGATCAACAAACGCAAGAGTGGAAAGACGTATACGAAATACAAGCACTCGTATGCTAAAAACGAGCTTCATTTCATTCTGAGTACGTCATTAGCGTAACAAATCATACAGCCGAACAAGCAACATTCATTTCTTCTCCATATTATCTAAATCAGAACTTTCAAATGTGGGAGAGGGGTCAGACACTCGTCGATAATAATCGATAACAATCCAAAATAATACATAGTAATCGATAAAAATCGTTGGTAATCGACAGTAATCCACAGTGAATAATAAACAAAATAAAATAAAAGGGTTAATTAAATTTGCTAAAAATAACCATCAAGAGCTTTGGACAGTTGTGAACGAAACGCTATCTTCCACTTTGTAAGGTAGAAACAGTGATTAAAAAAACAAGACAGTAAACAGAAAGAGTTATGGGGCATTCAAGATGCATTACTCCCAATACGTACGGTCTCTTAGAGACTAGGAACTTACTCTGGAATAAGCAAAGTACCAAATCAGAGACAAGGCCCTCACTTAAATACAGAAAATGCAACAACCAGTGCAATATGTAGTAATGGTGGGGGTCCTGTGCACACCATTAAGGCATATGATAGACTGGAGGTATAGCTCCACTCATTCTTAACCTCGGCACTAGATGGAAGAAGTCAACTTGACGCCTCGGCCGCTTTATGGCCGGGGTAAAAAGCAGCCAGCAGAATATGAGGCTGCGCGGGCCCTACAGCCGGTATGTAAGTTTCGAAAATAAAACTCTCTTGCCCCTGCCAGGAATGGAAACAATGGTGGAAAAGTTAATGGTAATTAAGATACGTTACTACACATTTCATATCCTTATTGTTGCACCGTGCATATCGTCGAATTATTTAATTAGTATACCAACTGATGCACATATATAAAAATTCCACATTAAAACATTAAAATTGCTCCGACATGTTTCGATCCTAAGATCATCAGGGAGCTACAATTTCCTCGCTAAAGTCAGTGACTAATTTTAATAGTGCCTTTAGCGAGGAAAGTGTAGCTCCCTGATGATGATCTTAGGATCGAAACATGTCGGAGCAATTTTAATGTTTTAATGTGGAATTTTTATGTATGTGCATCAGTTGGTATACTAATTAAATACACATTGTATGTTCACCATTCTTCGAAACTTGAACAACAACAGAACTGAACAAGGCAGGCAATGTACGTACAACGTTAACACTGAGATGTGTTCGTAGAACCACTGATATAGTGGAAAAGCAAAGAGTATGACATGTTGTGAGTGTGTGTCCGTAGCCTTATGTATCCGGCATGCAATGCGCATGCGCCATACCGTCATGAGTGGCCTTCCCCACTTTACAATATTTTTCCACATTATCTGATAAAGGCACGATATTCAAAGGGAAAATTTACAGAACATAAAATGTGTGTTCTGATTTTCTGTACAGCTTTTGTCTGGAATATTTCTCATTGTAATAAGGAATGAGCAAGATATGATACAAAATGTACATCGGTCTTCACGTAAAGTACCCATTATTCTTGTCCAATTTTAATGAAACTTGCATTTTCTCGACAGATTTTCGAAAAATCCACCAAATATCAAATTTCATGAAAATCCGTCCAGTGGGTGCAGAGTTGTTCCATGCGGACGGACGGACGGACATGACGAAGCTAACAGTCGCTCTTCGTGATTTTGCGAACGCGATCCCCCCCCCAACCCCACCCCCACAAAAAAGCAAAGAAAATTGTATCTTTCAAGAAGAATTGTGGAATTCCGATACGGGGCAGAATTAATCGACACGTTAAACGAAAAAGAAAAAAGTCTGACACAGTGATTGAAACGACCGAAGTACATTCTTCACAAAAGGCTGTTTCCTGTAACCAGATCTAGTATTTTAAGTTTTGCTCACAGTGCATCCTGGAATGACTCTGGGTAAATGACCAACTTGATGCACAAATGCTTTATATAATACGCTTATTATTATTATTATTATTATTATTATTATCCTCTACACGTTTCGAGCAACTCCGTGCTCATAATCAGGAGGTCGAATTGTATTAATACAGCATCTGGTATTGTATTCTGTGTAAATGACAGTCCGGTGTGCTGGTTGCACACCGGACGGTCATTTACACAGAATACTATACCAGATGCTGTATTAATACAATTTGACCTCCTGATGATGAGTACAGATAAGCTCGAAACATGTAGAGGATTATAATAATAAACGTTTTATACAACGTAATTGTGTATCAAGTTGGTCATTTACCCAGAGTCAGATCTAGTACGTTTAGATCAAGTGCCAACAAATTTTCCACAAATATGGAAGCCACCTCAACATTCTTGGCGACAGAAGGTTAAGGTCCACACGGAACACGTTTCGAACACAGGACCTCAAAATACTCCGCGCCACAATACAAAATTCAGCATCCCGAGCAACATGGCGCGCGGGTTTTGTGCACGCGTGGGTTAGACGGTCATTATGCTAAAAGTTTATCGTGATTTTCCACTGTCCTTAATCAGTACCAGCACTATTATTTTACGCTGGTTTAAAGACAACGCATTGTTACATTTCTACAAATTCTAACGAACAATGCGCACCTTCCTCTTTACAGCCGCAGCCTTTACATTTCACACAAAGATTAACACAGCCTCAGGCCAAGCAGCGTCTGCAATGGAGGTATGGCCAAACACGTCAAGATGTTGAAGACGCTGACTGGTTCGCCTCAGGATCAGGCCCCCGATAAAAGCTCCACCTTCTCCCCACTCTCACGACGCCCGACCACTCCACACCCATTGAAACGAACACTGGGAAGGTTATTAGTGTTTTTTTTTTGTAGAGTCCAGTTGAAATGTGGTGGTACACAGTGGCGCACGGGAGGGTAAGTGAAGGGGAAACTGACGAATGGAGTGAACTCATCACACTACCTCGGAACATCGTGTATCCAGCATTACTACCGCTGATGCGCACACCTCGGCTGCCACAGTAGAAGACTGAACTGACGCCCCCGCCGATTTAAATGGATTCGTCCGTTACGCCGAAAGACGAAATCTGGTTTCTGCGCGTGTGCCATCATATTTCAAATGCAGTCTACCTCGCATTGTAAAATGATTATGTAACGTAACCAACAAGACGCGAACTTTTCAAATGTTTTAATTCAATTCTTGTCGTCTTCTACATGTTTCGAACACCACGTGTTCGTCGTCAGGAATACCATTCGTACGTGCACTTTTTATTGTATGTTTTTCATGCACGTATGTAAGCAGTCTAGCAGTTGGAAGGATGTGCTCGGTACATCCTTCCAACTGCTAGACTACTTACATAAATGCACGAAAAACATACCATACAAAAACTACATGTACCAATGGCCTTCCTGATGACGAACACATGATGTTCGAAACACGTAGAAGACATCAAGAAATGAATTAAAATATTAATATGAAAAGTGTGCATTATGTTGGTTTAACCCTTAGCCCGCTAACGTGGAATATATGGTAAGCTAGTAATGCCAGTAGATGGCAGATGGGATTTAACTCGGCGTTTAAAGGGTTAAGTTACAAAACTGGGAAGGTCTCACACAGCTGTTTTGAACGTGGCGAAAGAAAATAACCGAACGCCCGACCTTAACGTGGCTTCAAAAATAATTTCAGGCGGTGACAACAAAAAAGTTATAGAGACATAGTGGACATGTAATAGGCCTTACAGATTCACAATAATCGCAGACTACAAAGTGGGCGACGGTCTTGAGCAGACATTCCAAAGAACTGGGACGCACAAATCCCGGGCGCCCTGTCGCAGTGGCGTCTACATTTTGTACATTGGTGCTAATGCTTGTGGATCCTGAGTATGGGACTTGCTTTGCTACCTTGTGGCGCCTAGGATTTTGAGATGGTTCCTTGATTTTTGGAAAATTTGTTCACCCCTAATATAAATCACACTTATTTTAGATAGTCGACTGTGAACAATTGAACTGTGAAAAAAGAAGCCATTAAATTCCGTTTACAAGATGTTACAGTGTTTTATAACGTGTATATTATTCCAAATTTAGAACCAAGCCTTGAAATACGAAAATAAAAAAGTCACTCAACTACTTGTTCAAACGATCGTTAAAAGCGGTGGCAGCAGCAGGCAAAACGCACAAACGGAAATGAAGGAAACGCCTTGGCATTCTTTTGAAGAATTCTTGTACTGTTCTACTAGGTATTCCAAAACACGTAAGTCACAATCATGTGAAAATTTTTCTTATGGTTAGATCAACAGTCCGTGTCAAAATTCCCTTCTTCCATGAACTTATCTCTTCCTCGCTTCGTGAAATGGGTAGCAAGAACACCATAGTCCGTACAGTGACCAGGCTACAGGCTGCATGACCGAGGAACTACGGTTCGATTCACAGCGTGCACAAGAGACTTTACTCTTTTCCAAAGCGTCCATACCGGATATAAGGCCCAAACCAGACTTCCATTCGCAGGGTGCCGGGGGCTCTTTTCCGGGAAAGGGGGAAAGCGCCGGCTGGAGCGTGAATATTTGACCCTTTACCCCATCTAGTGCCGAAGATAAACATGCGAGGAACCAGGAGTCACCGGTCCAAGAGGCCAGATCGCCCGGGCAACTAAACTGTGCATGCAGGGACAAATCAGAAATTGTGAAACGTCTGTCGTCATGCACTCTTTCGTTGACTTTACGCACCAAATCATCAAGCACCAAAGATGGACACCCACTTCGCGCCTCATCGTGCACGGTCCCTCGTCCTTCATTGAACATCCGAACCCATATCCTAACTACGCCATCACTCATCGCATTGTCACCATACACTTGACACATCTGGTGATGAATCTCACTTGGTAGCATATTCCTAGCGTTCAAAAAACGAATTACATACCGTATTTCACAGTCGGCGGCCTCTTCAATTGTCTTAAACATGTTTAACGCACAGGAACAAACATAAACATAAAACGAATTTCACGAAATGGCGTCTGTCGGTTCTCAAATCATAGAGGATGTCACTGCACTTGCGCAAAGTGACAGTCTCGAGGATGCGCGAGAGATATGCGCACACGGTACTTACTTTCCGAATAACCTACGCATGTCGTGAGACAGATGTATCGGCTCCACACCTTCACATGTTCTACCCCTGAGATCCATTTAGGCCTAGGTCTCTCAATCGCTCTTTTCCGTTCATATTTTCCGACAGATATTTTGTGTGTGTATTTCACATCCACTACCGACTTTAGAAACAATAATGTATCAAGTAAAATCTTGGAATCTCCATCCGCCCCAGTTTCAGGGTCCGTCTAGAATGTACCAGCACACAGAGTAAAGGCGAGTTAGTTTATTTTGACTGTAGGATCAACAAGAACAAAACCATGTCTGCAGTGTGGCGACCGATTCCAGAAGTTTATGTCTCCCTCCGAAGGTTAAACAATCCGAAAGCCGCTGGGAACACGAGCATAACCTACTTATTACATCACATATACGAGCCGAAAGACGGTCCGTAAAGAAACCGTTCTTTGCAGCTTGTTTCATCAATGGACAATCAAGCGCTGGGCTTAGGGAATTTTCCTCCTTCGGGCTAATGTTCAGCGGGCTCAGCTACTGGCCCGTAAGAGGTGCTTGACCTACTTGATCCAGACGGCGATACCAGTGCCCATGTCCAAGATATCCTTCTGCACACGTCACAGATTTTTACCACACGTAAACAGGAGTTAAGAAACATTTTCACCGTGTACTTTCTTAACTATTTATTATTATAGGCCAACACAGTACGCAATACAGTACAAAATGCAGTAAAACCTCATTAATTTTTTTACATGTTTCGGCCAATCCAGGCCAACCTCAGGAAAACAATCTAAACCAGCGGGTGGGGGGGGGCCGTAAACGTGGAAGGGGTGGAGTTTCAACTTTACTTTCGCTAAACTGCTAAACTCTAACTGAAATTTAGCTTTTTATTGAATAATGAATGAAGGCCAAAAAAAGTAATTTATGGCCTCTAGTCTACAGTTTTTTTTTAATTCAGTAACTCTCACTACCTCAATTTCATGTATTTAAATACTTTTGGGGGTTTGCGGGTTTCATCAGCCTCTCAAAGGAAACCATGGCCAAAAAAAAAAAATTAAAAACCCCTGACCTGAACATTCTGTAAGGTACATAACGTTCTAACAACGTAATGGCTCCTGTACCTTCCAGGATGTATGGACTCTTCCCCTGAGGTCAGCCCGGATTGGCCAAAACATGTAAAAAAATTAATGAGGTTTTACTGCATTTTGTACTGTATTGCGTACAGTTTTCTGTATTTTATACTTTACTGCTATCTACGCTGGATGTACTGTAGTAATTCAGTGTGTACTATAATAGTTATATTTTTCCTACTTTAGGCATTCACCACGTTGTCTTGCGACAGGACCACAGCTTCCTTCCAAAGCCAGTTACAGGGAATAAAATCTAGTGCTTCCTGTTACAAATCCCAGTATCTGCTCTCTTCCGTAAGGTCATCCAGTCGTTGCTCACGTCTTCTTCTTCGTCTCCTCTTCACGCCTATCTTTCCTGGCACAACATGTTTCAGAAGTCAGTCCCTGTGCAAGATGTGACCAATCCTGTTGGCCTTCCTTCGGTTTTTTCCCCACCCTACTTCACACTGTCTAATTATTCTTTTTGTACGTCTGTTCCCCCCCCCCTTTTTTGGCACTTTTCGATCCTCAAACATCTCACAAAAATATAATCATGCACTATAACACTCATTATGTCCCCAGCTTCGCCCCATTCTGTTCTGAGAGTTGGTACATTTCGCTTGGCAGAAAACAAGGATCTCGTCTCACGTCCTTCTGTAAAGTGAGTACTTGTTAATGAAGTGATTAAAATGCATTCTGTGCTGGTGTAAAGCGTGTAATGTTGGCTTCGAAACAAGCTTTCGTTGCGGTCTCTACCTTACAACCGTACCGGAGGTATTGTGCTCGATCGGCAGTGCAATTTTACCAGTTATAAAAATTCTGAGATCAACTACATGGCAAACCAATCGACCCATAAAGCTTCAACTTCACAAGTTTTCTACAGCTGCCCAAAGAGAACATACAGTTTAAAATAATAATGCAAAATAGAAGGTTGTTTTGCGGTGCGATCTGACGTACCACAAAGGCGACCTGCGAGCCCCAAAACCGGTTACGAGTGTCAATACAGCCCTGCCTTACGAAATGAAGATCTCCCGGTGAGGGGCTACCGATTTGTCCTAGATGTAAAAAAAAAAAAAAAATTAAGAACTGTGGCTATTTCAAACCAAATACAGCAGTTCGCTAAACTGAATATCCAAGGTAAAACGTGGAAGGTGAGACTTCTGTGTCTACAGACAGGCAAGGCACTGACTGCCATACACAAATCTAAGACAAGGTTAGGGCTCTAACCAGCACAATGTTAAAAGTGATGGACGGCAAGCGTGAAGTAAAAGTTCAATCAATTCGGCATAAATAAAGCTGCGTTCTCTCCATACACCCCACGGGGCAATCACAAGCATATGTCTTGAAAAAAAAAAAGAAAAGAACGTCACCGATGAATGACAACGTGTAGGCACTGACATAGGTGCAGCCTTGTTCTCGAAGACATTTTGCAGATGTTTTCCTGCGGAAACAGAGACATTAAGAAACGTCTGTCGGTACCACATGCGTCAATGACAGTGTGCGCAAAATGGGGAGCGTGTTGGGAGGATCAAGAAATCCCTATAAAGGAACCGATATGTAAATTTTGATGTTTTGCTGACCGTGCATTTCAGTATATTGATGTTAGTAACGAACCAACTTGATGCACAAAATTTTGTTTTACAATAAGTTTATTTCATTCCTCTACATGTTTCGAGCACTATGTGCTCATCATCAGGAGGTCAAAATTGCATTACACAGCCTCTGGTATCATCAGACCTATAGGTGTGATGATACCAGAGACTGTGTAATGCAATGTTGACCTCCTGATGATGAGCACATAGTGCTCGAAACATGTAGAGGAATGAAATAAACTTATTGTAAAACAAAATTTTGTGCATCAAGTTGGTTAATTACTAAGATAAATGATATGTAAATATCAACTAAAAGATTATTCAATACAGTCGGAACACAGCAATTAACACACTTTTATAAATGAAATACTACACGTCAGCCATTAACACGACATTTTATTCATACACAATGGTATATGTGTCAGGGCGACAAGTTTGACCTAGTAGGTCATCCTCAGGCCCTCCAAGAACACAGATCTAAGCGTTGCTTAGTTTTTATGGATTATGGGATACCAAAAGCTTGCAACTTTCAATAGTGAAAAGTATATAAGCTTGTATAAATTGAACTTGTTGTGTGATGGTTTCAACCTAGAATTAGAGACTTATCAGATCTGGCAGTGTATTAAAAACACTGCATAAAAAGACGACACAAAAACTATTTTTGTTTTAAAAGTTGTCTAGTAAGTTTGTATGTTAAACAGAAATATACAAACCGCTTTTAACGTTTTGCTGACCGTGCATCGCAGTATATTTTTCTCAGTATTTAACCAACTTGATGCACAAAATTTGTTTCACCATAAGTTTTATTTCATGCCTCTACATGTTTCGAGCACATGTGCTTATCATCAGGAGGTCAAAATTGCATTACACAGCCTCTGGTATCATCACACCTATAGGTCTGATGATACCAGACGCTGTGTAATGCAATTTTGACCTCCTGATGATGAGCACATGTGCTCGAAACATGTAGAGGCATGAAATAAAACTTATGGTGAAACAAATTTTGTGCATCAAGTTAGTTAAATAGTGAGATAAACAGCTTTCAGTTTTTTTTTTTTTTTTTAGAATGTGGACTGTACAGGGCGTATTTATTGTATGTCAATTATGTGAGGATTAAAATTAATTTATTTTAATTTAATGTACAATAATACTACTACAATACTAGTAATACTACTTCTGCTAGTTGAATTTTATATCATTTTAAACGTAATACAGCTAATTTAAAATACTTTTTTACGAGATACTGACTGTGTTTTATAATATAATACTGGCTACCAAACAGTCATTTATAACTTTGTCATATGATTTGCAAACATTTGGGATCCCACAATGTGCACATCTACTGAACGTACCTTCAATATGGTTTGTGAACTGGCCTGATGATGGCTCAATGAGGCGAAACATGTTGCCAGATTCATAGATTGATAATAAATTAAAATTAAATAAATTATTTGTTGTGTTCCGACTGCACTGAATAATGTTTTAGTTGATATTTATATTGGATAACACAACGGGATGGCTCCAATCCAAAAAAAGAAAAGAAAGAATTGATATATTCTCACGGATCTCAAATTCGAGGACCACTGACAGCCGAAAATTAGGTTTCCTTGTGTTCATGATATACCAAATACAGAGGATTCCTGTATTGATATACTGATACCGGAAAAGGTGAACTAATGACGAAAGACTTGCGGATTAATCCTTCTTAACCCGGATAGACCATTCTTTTATTAACTAAGACCAAGTGGCTACATAAGTGTTAAAATACCGAAAGCGTTTTCACCACAGGCAGGAAATCAAAACTCATTCCGGACGGACAGAATAATAAATTAGAAAAAAAAAAAGACAATGTACATATATAGTGATATTGAGGCGCGTTCATGCAAACACTGTTTTAGTGGAAAAGCAATGAGTGTGTATTTGTGGCCTTAGGTATCCAACATGCGGTGCGCATGCGCCATATTTTCATTTGTGGCCTGCCCCCACTCTTCCAATATTTTTCCACATTATCTCATAAACGGCATGATTTTCGAAAGGAAAAAAAAAAGTTACTGAACACAAAATGTGTTCCGATTTTCTCAATAAATTTTGTCTGAAACATTTCTTATTCTAAGAAGAATTGAACGAGACAGGCTCAAAAACGAACTTCGGTCTTCAAGTACAGTATTCTTTATTCTTATCAGATTTCAATGACTCTTCAAATTTCTCGATAAATTTTAGAATAATAATCAAATATCAAGTTTTATGAAAATCCGTCCGGTGGGAGCCGAGTTGTTCTACGCGGAGGGATGGACGGACGGGCACGACGAAGCGAACAGTCGCTTTTCGCAAGTTTGCGAACGCGCCCAAAAAACATTTCTACACCGACATATGAAGCCGCAGATTTAAGAGAGAAGGAAGCCCGCGGCAGTCGTAATGACAAACGTAATAATTAAAAATAATGGCCAAGCAAAACATACTACCAAATTAAATCACAAAGCCATAAATGACAGGAAGAAAACACAGTAAACCTCTAGGTACAGCACAAAATCAGGTTACTTCCGTCGTTCTCCTTACAATCGTGCCCCGCAAAATACAGGGTTATTCGAAATGACTGTCGGGATTTTAACAACTTGTCATACATAGTACACTTGAGATAGGAGTTCATTCATTAGTATTCAGCCCTAGAGGCCGGTCCGGCAGGAACCAGAGCCCGGTTATGGAACCGATGTGGCTCTTGGCACGCTGCATCCTAGGCAAGTTCTTGGGGGTAGTTTGCCATTGCTCTCCCCCGCCTTTAGACGTTCCCACTTTCGCCGTCACGTGCCTCTGCGTCCTCAGCGACGCGAGAGACCCTAGCAGCGAAAGGCGGAACTGTGGGCGAGAAAGATGTCCGGTAGTAATTTTTGCCTAAATTCCGACTTCCACGTAAATTTAGGGATCTTTTACATATCGCAAATCTACGACATAGGACCGACGGCTTTACTTCCCCTCCGAAGGAAGGCGTGCTGAGGATTTTTTCGCCCTAAAAATCCGACGGCTTCGGCCGGGTTTGAACCCGCGAACTTGGGTACCATAGGAGTATGTGTATTTTTTTTATTTAATAGAACAACACTCCAAGTTTTTGTTACATACCTTACAGGTGCTCTGTATGTGCACCCTTTGTGATTCTACAAACATCAACACGATAATCGAGTTCGTTCCAAACTGTGTGTAGCATGTCAGCGGTGATGGTTTCAATGGCGGTTCTGATTCGTACCGTCAGTTCCGGGATACATGCGGGAAGAGGAGGAACATAAACCTGATCCTTGACGTAACCCCTTAGATAGAAATCACACGGGGTTGCTTCTGTGTGTAGCATGTCAGCGGTGATGGTTTCAATGGCGGTTCTGATTCGTACCTTCAGTTCCGGGATACATGCGGGAAGAGGAGGAACATAAACCTGATCCTTGACGTAACCCCTTAGAAAGAAATCACACGGGGTTGCTTCTGAAGAACGAGGTGGCAAGTTGTTAAACCCCGACAATCATTTCGAATAACCCTGTACATCAAACACGTAAGGGTAAATGGCAGGAGATTGCTCCGAAAGTAGCTATCGCAACGAGACGTTCATTTACTCAGATCCTGCAACTTGGTACGTCACACGTCTTTTCCTTTCTTTTTCTTTGACTTGAAAATCCAAAGACATAAACACAAAAATTCAGGCACCAACTTCTTCAAAAATCGTTCTTCAATGTAAAGAAAAACAAACTTCAATTTAATTCTCATAACGCTGGTGTCTTGCATAAACCAAACTAACCAAACGCTTACACACAAGAATGTATGTTTCTACTCAACAAACCCTAACCGCATCTCCGACATGTTTCAGCCATCAAGTGGTCATCGTCGAAGGGAGGCACTTAGTGAATAAACGCCGTGTAAACACATAGGTTAAAATACCTGTATATGTACAGTATACTTAAAACTACCCTTTTATACGCTATACGGAGCGGCGGTCGTGTGGTCGGTGCGCCTAGGGGTAAAACGATTCGGGGGCGGGGTTAGAATTCCGGCACAGTGAAGAGATTTCTCCTTTCCAAATCATGCAAACCGGCCCTGGGGCCCATTCAGCCTCGAATTCAATGCGTACTGGGAGCTATTCTCCGGGAGTAAAGCAAACGGGGTGTAAGGCTTGCTACTCATCACCATATAATGCAGACGTTAAGAATGTGTGGAGTTATACCTCCATTTCCTTATATGCCCTCACTTTTACAGTTTATACATTACATGTGGGTGGAAACAAAATTTAAATCCCATACGCAGTCAAAATACGGTTTATTATAGCATGACCAATAAACGTTCAGCTTAGTGAACCCTACATATGTTATCAATATCTTCCGTTAATTGGGTTAGTATTAAATTACATAATTCTGCCTTCACTTTCTTCGTCATACGTAAAGAACTTCGGGTCAAACCGCGTAAGGAACTAAATCTCCTATACGGGCGCTTCGTCTAACATCCCGTTCAAATGGTACAGCTAGTGTGGAGACGGCTGATTCGCGCCAAGCAGTTGACAGGCACCCTTCATGCTGACAGATGTCAGCGGTGGGTGCCTTAAGCACGTTTCGTACAACACAAACAAGAGCGAGGGCTTCAAAGAGGTTAACATCCCTGAACTCTAACGGCAAGTACATCTGCCAGTGAACACTGTAATCATTGGCACAATGTGTGAAAACAAAGTAATTTTACGAGGTCAGCTGCTTATGTAACATACAGGGAAATATTCAAGATCACGGGGCCGCAGGAATTAATAACTTATGTCCATGTCATGGTGACATGTTCCTTTACGCCACCGTTACCACCCTGTCCCACCACATTGAAAACAATATGAAGCAGGTTTTCTAATATTTTCCACGGTCAGCAGTAGCCCAAAGTTTTCTGTCGCCCCAGGCAAACAAATCGTTGGCAGCTCCACCCTCCCTTTATCTAAGTTTTTATCCACAGTTTTTAAGCTCACAGTTCCGTGCATCGTAATTCAATGTTAATAAAAATCCAACCACATGCAACAGTATGAAGATATTTATTTACTGCAAAGTCACTCTACATGTTTCCGGTGTCACAGCACCCATCATCAGGAGTACTAAAAACTGTAACCGCAGCCTCCGGTACAGCTACTTCCCTCCAACGTGGCCTCATCGGCCACGCTGGAGGGAAGTAGCTGTACCAGTATTATGACCTGTACCGGAGGTTGCGGTTAGAGTTTTTAGTACTCCTGATGATGGGTGCTGTGACACCCGAAACATGTAGAATGACTTTGCAGTAAATAAATATCTGCATACTGTTGCATCTGGTTGGATTTTTATTAACATTTTTATCCACAC
>Ga0131853_10008230_pt1 | contig 18982 bp, 16 predicted proteins | sample TergutLab28metaG_FD_92764 | JGI IMG/M metagenome (GOLD analysis project Ga0131853, IMG submission 92764) | Labiotermes labralis P1 segment gut microbial communities from Petit-Saut dam, French Guiana - Lab288 P1 (version 2) (version 2) | ecosystem: Host-associated > Arthropoda: Insects >...
CGTGACAAGCACCTCGGAACTCGCACCAGAAGGCCGGCGGATGCTCCGTCTCGAGGCGCGCAACAGCGCGACCCCGATCGAACGGAAACCTCCGTGGATCAAGACCCGGGTCCGGACCGGCCCGGCTTACACGGAGCTACAGGGCCTCGTGAAATCCGAAGGCCTGCACACCGTCTGCCAGGAAGCCGGCTGCCCGAACATCTTCGAGTGCTGGGAAGACCGCGAGGCCACCTTCCTGATCGGCGGCGACCAGTGCACCCGGCGCTGCGACTTCTGCCAGATCGACACCGGCAAGCCCCAGCCGCTGGACCGCGACGAGCCCCGCCGGGTCGCCGAGTCGGTGACCAAGATGGGGCTGAAGTACGCGACCGTCACCGGTGTCGCCCGGGACGACCAGCCCGACGGCGCGTCGTGGCTGTACGCGCAGACCGCGCGGGAGATCCACGCCGCCGTGCCCGGCTGCGGGGTCGAGCTGCTGGTCCCGGACTTCAACGCCCAGCGCGAGGCGCTGGAGGAAGTCTTCAGCGCCCAGCCCGAAGTCTTCGCGCACAACATCGAGACCGTGCCGCGGGTGTTCCGCCGGATCCGCCCCGGGTTCCGCTACGAGCGGTCCCTGGACGTGATCAAGATCGCGCACGAGGCGGGCCTGGTCACGAAGTCGAACCTGATCCTCGGACTGGGCGAGACCCGCGACGAGATCGCGCCGGCCATGGCCGACCTGCGCGAGGCCGGGTGCGACCTGCTGACCATCACGCAGTACCTGCGGCCGTCGGTGCGCCATCATCCCGTGGAGCGCTGGGTCAAGCCCGAAGAGTTCGTCGAACTGCGCGACGAGGCCGAGGCCATGGGCTTCGCGGGCGTCATGTCCGGCCCCCTGGTGCGCTCCTCTTACCGGGCCGGCCGTCTCTACCGTCAGGCGATCGAGCAGCGCGCGGCCAAGTAGCAGTCAGTCCTATCCGTTCGGGCTAATAGTCTTGTCATTAGTAACGAGCGGCACCAATGGAAGGGCTGAGCCGGTGGTTGATAGAAACAGCGCTGCGGATCTGCAGAACGCGGGGCGGCTGAAGCAGATGCGGATGGTCGCGGGGCTGATCCACCGGCAGAACCCGAAGGCGATGCCGACCGTGATCGGCGCCGGGCTCGCCATCCTGGTCATCCTCGTGGCGATCGGCGTGATCACCGGCGAGTGGTACCTGATCCCGTTCGGCGTGCTGCTGGGCGCGATGGCCAGCGCGATCCTGTTCGGGCGCTACGCGCAGGCCGCGCAGTACTCGGCGATCGAGGGGCAGACCGGCGCGGGCGCGGCGATCCTGCAGTCGATGCGCGGCAACTGGACGGTCACGCCGGCGGTCGCCGCCAACCGGAACATGGACGTGGTCCACCGGGCCGTCGGCAAGCCCGGCGTCGTCCTGGTCGGCGAGGGCGCGCCGTCCCGGCTGGGCGGCCTGATCGCGAACGAGAAGAAGAAGACGTCCCGGGTCGCCCACGACGTGCCGATCTTCGAGTTCCAGGTCGGCAGCGAAGAGGGCCAGGTCCCGGTCAGGAAGCTGCAGAACAAGATCATGAAGCTGCCGCGCAACCTGAGCAACGCCGCGATCGACGACCTCAACTTCCGGCTCAAGGCGCTGCAGCCGACGATGCAGATGCCCAAGGGCCCGATGCCCAAGGGTGCCCGGCAGCCCAAGATGCCGCGCCCCAAGACGCGCTAGAGGCGGACGACCACCGTGTCGGCCGCCCGGTCGTGGAGGCCGCGCAGGTCCCGGTCCGACAGCCACGGCGGCACGACACAGAACAGCAGGACGGTGCGGAGCAGCCCCCAGCGCAGGCCGGGGCGGCTCCCGCCGGTGCGGATCACCCGGATGCCGGCCAGCCGCTTGCCGAAGCTCATGCCGATGAGCGCGGTAGGCAGCCAGAGTTCCGCGAACAGCAGCAGCAGGGCCCAGTACTGGGTGGTCAGGCCGTGCGCGCTCGGGGCGCCGAAGGCCGGGGTCCGGTTGATCGCGGACATGATGAGGTAGCACGCCAGCCAGTCGATGACGAGCGCGGCCAGCCGCCGGCCCATCGGCGCGACGGACCCGGAACCGTGTTCGGGCAGGCCAAGGCTCTGGCCGGCATAGGCAGGCGTATGATCAGCCACGGCGCTGCTGGGTTTCGCGGACACGCCACTACGGTATCCGTTTGTGAGAAGGGCCTCGCCGGAGGACGCCCGTGTAACATTCGCGAAACATTGGGGACACCGGCCTGAAATTGCCGGCGGCTAGCCTCCGAAGCAGCGAAATGCCCGAGTACTACGCAAGTTAACGCCCTGCCCAGGAGGGTTGATGTCGTTCAGCACTGCTGAAGAAGTCCTCAGCTATATCGCCGAGGAAAACGTCGAATTCGTCGACGTCCGGTTCGTGGACCTGCTGGGAACCGTGCAGCACCTCACCGTCCCGGCCGAGATGTTCGACGCCGACGTCTTCACCGACGGCAAGATGTTCGACGGCTCGTCCATTCGCGGGTTCCAGGAGATCCACGAGTCGGACATGCTGCTGCTTCCCGACCCGTCGTCGGCGGTGATCGACCCGTTCCGCAAGCGCAAGACGCTGAACCTGTCGTTCTTCGTCCACGACCCGCTGACCGGGGCGCCCTACAGCCGCGACCCGCGGAACGTGGCCCGCAAGGCGGAGGAGTACCTCAAGGGCACGGGCATCGCGGACACCGCGTTCTTCGGCCCGGAGGCGGAGTTCTACCTCTTCGACTCCGCTCGCTTCAACTCCGCGCCGAACGAGTCGTTCTACCACATCGACTCGGTTGAGGGCGCCTGGAACACCGGCCGCGAGGAAGACGGCGGCAACCTGGCCTACAAGCCGAAGTACAAGGGCGGCTACTTCCCGGTCCCGCCGAACGACCACTTCGCCGACCTCCGGTCGGAGATGGTGGCCAACCTGGCCAAGGTCGGCATCGTCACCGAGCTGCACCACCACGAGGTGGGCACCGCGGGCCAGAGCGAGATCGGCGTCAAGTTCGGCAAGCTGCTCGACGTCGCCGACGAGACGCTGCTGTTCAAGTACGTGGTCAAGTCCACGGCGCGCGAGGCCGGCAAGACCGTGACGTTCATGCCGAAGCCGGTGTTCGGCGACAACGGCAACGGCATGCACTGCCACCAGTCGCTGTGGAAGGACGGCGAGCCGCTCTTCTACGACGAGGTCGGCTACGGCGGCCTGTCGGACACCGGCCGCTGGTACGTGGGCGGCCTGCTCAAGCACGCGCCGTCGCTGCTGGCCTTCACCAACCCGACGGTGAACTCCTACCACCGCCTGGTCCCGGGCTTCGAGGCGCCGGTCAACCTGGTCTACTCGAACCGGAACCGGTCGGCCTGCTGCCGCATCCCGATCACCGGCTCGAACCCGAAGGCCAAGCGCATCGAGTTCCGCGTGCCGGACCCGTCGGCCAACCCGTACCTCGCGTTCTCCGCGATGCTGATGGCGGGCCTGGACGGCATCAAGAACAAGATCGAGCCGCCGGAGCCGGTCGACAAGGACCTGTACGAGCTCCCGCCGGACGAGGCCTCGGCCATCGCGACGGTCCCGGCCTCGCTGGAGTCCGCGCTCGACAGCCTCGAGGCCGACCACGACTACCTCACCGAGGGCGGCGTGTTCACCGAGGACCTGATCGAGACCTGGATCGACTACAAGCGGACCAACGAGATCGACGCGATCCGCCTGCGCCCGACTCCCCACGAGTTCGAGCTGTACTTCGACGTCTGACCCGGCGTCTGACCGGTGACACGCCGGCGCGGAAGCCCGTCCGGAGGCCCTCCAGCCTCGGGGCGGGCTTTCCGCGTTCTCGGGGCCCGGCGCATACTTGGCGCCGCCCGCGGTAGAGGAGCCCAGAGTGACTCAACGCCTACATCGAGCGCAAGGAGGCGGCCATGCCACGGCAGAGCCCACCCCGGCAGCGGCGCGACCCGCGCGAGCAGGACTGGGACGCGAAGGCCAATCGCCAGTACGAGGCGCAGGACGCTCTCGGCCGGTAGGCGCCCAGGGACGGTTGCTATCGTTTCCTGATGAGCGATGCTGAGGAATTGCTGCCGGAGACGCGGCGGGCGCTGCTGCACCGGGTAGCGACCGGACAGGCCGAGGGCAGAGCGCCGTCCCTGGTCGGGGCGGTCGTCCGGGACGGACGGCAGGTGTGGACCGGCTCGCGGAGCATGCTGGCCGGCCATGAGCCGGACGGGAACGTCCAGTACCGCATCGGCTCTATCACCAAGACGTTCGTGGCGGTGCTGATCCTCCGGCTGCGCGCCGAGGGACTCCTCAGCCTGGCTGACCCGGTCGGCAAGCACCTCGGCGACCAGCTCGGCGGCGCCGGGTACGCGTCGGCGACGATCGGGCAGCTGCTGTCGCACTCGGCGGGCCTGGCGTCGGAGTCCGCCGGGCCGTGGTGGGAGCGGACCCCGGGATCGGTCCGGCCGGACGTGGCGGGCATCCTGGACGCCGAGCGGGCCCTGGTCCTGCCCGCCGGCCGGGCGTTCCACTACTCCAATCCCGGATTCGCCCTGCTCGGCGCGGTCGTGGAGCGGCTGCGCGGCTGCCCGTGGGACGAGGCGGCCCGCCGCGAGATCACCGGGCCGCTGGGGATGACGCGGACCACGCTGCGGGCCGAGGCACCGCACGCGGGAGGGTTCGCCGTCCACCCGTGGGCCGACGTCATGCAGCCCGAGCCCGCCGAGCACACCGGCCACATGGCCCCGGCCGGGGACCTGTGGTCCACCGCCGACGACCTGTGCCGGTTCGCCGCGTTCCTGGCCGACGGAGACGACCGGGTACTGCCCGCTCCGGTCCTGGAGGAGATGCGCGTGCCCGCGGCCCCGTCCCCCGTCGGCGGTGGCGGCTACGGGTTCGGCCTCCAGGTCCTGGAGGCGGGGGGACGGACCCTGGCCGGCCACGGCGGGTCGATGCCCGGGTTCCTGGCGACGGTCCTGGTCTGCCCGGACGAGGGACTGGGCGCGGTGGCCCTGTCCAACGCGACCGACGGGCCCGCGATCGGCTCGATCACGGCCGACCTGATCTCGATCGTCGCGGACCGCGAGCCGCGTTTCCCGGACCGGTGGGCGCCCCAGCCCGGCATCGGACCGGACCTGCTCGCGCTCACCGGACTGTGGTACTGGGGCCCGCGCCCGACCGCGCTGAGGGTCCTGGCCAGCGACATGCTGGAGCTGTCTCCGGTATCCGGCGCGGGCCGCGCCTCCCGGTTCCGGGCCTCCGGCCCCGGTGCGTGGACCGGCCTCGACGGGTACTACACGGGCGAGACGCTGCGCCTGGTGCCCGCCGGCGACGGCGTCGCCGAGCACCTTGACCTCGGCTCGTTCGTCTTCACCCGCCAGCCGTACGGTCCGGAGTCTCCCGCCGCGTCCGCCGGCCACCCCGACGGCTGGCAGCCCGGCCCCCGGTAGAGCGAGAAAGTCCGCGGGAGGCCGACACCTCCCGCGGACTTCCGCGGCGCGGGCCGCTCAGGCGCCGGCGAGCTCGGTGGCGAGTTCCCGCTCGTCGCTCTCGGACATCGAGGTCTTGAGGACGGTGCCTCCGAACGGCTGCATGGCCGACGCGAACTTGTCGTCGGTGATCTTCGTGGCCATGATCACCACGGCGGAGTGACCAGGCTCGATCAGGTGCGCCACGCGCTCCCGGAAGTCCTTGTCGATCCCCGACTTGTTGAATTTCCCGATCAGGGCCCCGATCGTGCCGCCGAGCAGCACCATGCCGGGGACCAGGAACAGCAGGCCGATCAGGAGGCCGAAGGTCGCGCCCGCGGCGGCGGACGGGCCGATGATCCGCTGCGGGGTGTCGACGTGGGTCTTGCCCTCGTGATCGACGTTGACGACGGCCAGACCGCGCAGGCCCACGATGAATTCGCGCTGCAGGCGCTGCACCTGCTCATACGCCTGCTGCGCGGTGTCCGGGTTCTCGTACCCGATGACGATCAGATCCGACATCTGCTTGCGCCTCCCCCTCCGTGTTTCCGAGGCTGGCCGCGGGGCTGCCGCGACCAAGATCACCTTACCTCAGGTGATCACGCAGAGTACATATCCACTTACGCAAGCAATTAAAATTTGCGCTGCAAATTACATCGCAATGGCGTTTAGGGCATTCTGAGGGATTTTGTGCGCCCACATAAATGATCACGGATAAGCCGCCGGCAATTAAAGCTGGGGAGGGCGCGTCGCCATGCGGCCCGCCCTCCCCAGCGTCCGGGTGGGCCCGCTCCGCTCACGCGACCTTCCCCTCCAGGGATTCCAGGGACAGCCCCTCCAGCCGTCCCCCTCGCCCTGGGTCGCCGGCTCGGCGGGCCCGCCAGGTCCGGGGCCATCGGGTCCGTGCCGTTCACTCCGCCTATTGCGCCTTTCCCCCCGGGGTCCGCCCGGTTCCGAATGTGCCAATTCCAGGATTGCCCGGGGCGCAGTCCGTGCAATAGTGATAAGTGGGAGCACCCAGGAATGCCTCATCTCGCGTTCCACGCCCCTACAACCCGACATACCGGAAGGTGGGCAATGCCAGGGATAGAAGGCAACACGCTCCGGGAATGGCGACGTGCCCGCGGGTGGGACGTGCCGCAGCTGGCACGGCAGCTGCGGCGCGCGGCGACGGAGCCGATCGCGGCCCACGACGGCCTGGTCCGGATGATCCGCAGCTGGGAGCGGGGCGCGCACGCCCTGTCCGAGCGCTACGAGCTGCTCTACCGGTCTCTGGGGTTCGGCGAGAACGGACGCTCCGCCGCGTCCGCCGCCGGGGGGACGGAAGCCCCCGCCTCCGACGATTGTGCGACACTGGGGACGGCGGACTCACCGGCGGCCGAAACGGACAGCGTCGAGGTCTGCTGCCGGACCCCGGACGGAAGGATCATGTTCGTGCCGCTGCGCCAGTTCACGGCCGACGCCGCCGCCGTGACCGCTGGCGTCCCGCGGCCGCGGGCGCTCCCGGCCGCCGAGGAGGCCCGGCCGGCCCAGAGGTTCCTCGCCGCCCGCCGGGCGCTGCGCGACAACGACAACCTGTTCGGCCCCCGCGACGTGATCCCGCTCGCGGTGCGCCAGCTCGCCGACATGCGCGAGGCGTCGAAGTCGCTGCGGGGCTCCGACCGCCGCGAGCTCCTGCTGCCCCAGATCCAGTTCGCCGACCTGCTCGGCTGGCTGTACCAGGACGGCTGCGCCTACGACGAGGCCGGCCGCTGGCTGGACCGGGCACTGGAGTGGGCGCACGCGCTCGGCGACGACTGCTGCGTCGCGTTCGTCCTGGCCCGCAAGAGCCAGCTGGCCTGCGACCGGGGAGACCCCGTCACCGCCATCGCCGCCGCCGGGGCGGCGATCCGGCTCAGCGACGGCCGTCATCCCCGCACCGCCGCCGCGGCCGCCACCTACGGCGCGCACGGCCACGCGCTCGCCGGGGACGCGGGGTCCGCGCGGCGGCTGTACGGCCGGGCCCGTTCCGCTCTCGGCGGGGACGGCGCCCCGCCCGCGGAGTGGGCGACCTTCGTCGACTCGGCCTACATCGACGTCTACGAGGCCTGCAGCCTGGCCGCGCTGGGCGATCACGCCGCCGCGGCCAGCGGGTTCAGCGGCGCGATCCGCGGCCTGCGTCCGGGCTACCACCGCGACCGCGGGGTCTACCTGGCCCGCGAGGCCCGGGCCCGCGCCGCCAGCGGCGATCACGGCCGCGCCGCGAACGTGGCCGCCCAGGCCCTGTCGATCGGCACCGAGACCGGGTCCTCGCGGATCTTCTGCGAGCTCGCCGCCGTGCGCGGCATCAGCCGGGCCGGCGCCGAACCCGACGACCTGGCCCGGTTCCGCGCCGCGCTCGCCGCGGTCCAGAGATAGGCCAGCCAAGGAGGACGCATGCCAGAGCCGGACGACGAACGCTGGATGGACGCCGCCGTCGAGCTGGCCTGGCGGTGTCCTCCTTCCGACAGCGCCTACTCGGTCGGCGCGGTCATCGTCACGGCGGACGGGAGCCGGCTGGCCGACGGGTACTCCCGGGAGGACGACGACGACCGCGTCCACGCGGAGGAGTCCGCGCTGTCCAAGCTGGGCCCCGATGATTCCCGGCTTCGGGGGGCGACGATCTACAGCACCCTGGAGCCCTGCTCGGTCCGCAAGTCCCGTCCCCGGAGCTGCACCCAGCTGATCCTGGCCTCCGGCATCAGCCGGGTGGTGCTCGCCTGGCGCGAGCCGAGCCTGTTCGTCGCGGACTGCCAGGGATACGAGCTGCTCGCGCAGGCCGGGCTCGCGGTCAGCGAGCTGCCCGGGTTCGCCGGCCGGGCCCAGGCACCCAACCGGCACCTGGCATTTTTATTCCAGAGCGGGACAGCGCGGGCACAGAGTGCGACAATTGTCACTAACTCCGGATTGCGTGGCCGATCTTCCTACTGATGAGTACATTTACCTGGTAGAGATCGCGCGCTTGCGGGGAAATGTGCGCACCCAGGACAACTTAGCCAGGTGAGGTAAGGCTCCATGGAGACGACGACCTACACCGCCGTGTGCGAGCGGGCAGGGCGCTGGTGGACGATCCGGGTACCGCAGGTCGACGGGCTGACCGCCCAGGTCAGGAGCCTTGACCAGGCCGAGATGATGGCCCGGCAGTCGATCGCCCGGGCGCTCAGCGTCCCGCCGGAACTGATCGCGGTGGAAATCCTTCCCGAGGCCCCCGCCCCGGTCACGCAGGCACTGCAGGCCCGGCACGCCGCCCGGCAGGCCCTCGAGGCGGCCGTTCAGGCGACCCTCGCCGCGCTCGACGCGCTCGCCAAGGAGGGCTACCGGTTCCATGACGCCGCGGCCATGCTCGGCCTGTCCCCGGCGGAGATCGCCCAGTACGCGCCGGAAGCCAGCGGCGGCTTCGGTTCCTCCCCCGTCTCCGGCTCCATGCAGATGGCCGGCCGGTAGCCGGTCGTTATTCGCTTTCCGGCGGGCGCTCGCGCACGTAAAGTTGACAGTGCTGTGAGCGATATCGGGATCATTGACCGCATAGACGCGTTCTGCGACGACATACCCCGCCAGCGGGCCCGGGCCGAGCAGTTCGGGCCGCTCGTCCTGTTCGTGCCCGTGGGACCCGGGTGGCCGTATTACGCCCGGCCGCGGGCGGACCGGCGGCTGCCCGTGACCATCCCCGACATCCGGTCGGTGCGGGCGAGACAGCGGGAACTGGTGATACCCGAGTCGTTCGAGTGGCTGGAGCAGGCCACGCCGACGATGGCGGCCGCCGCCGCGGGAGCCGGACTCGATGTCCAGCGCCATCCCCTGCTGTCGCTCGGCCGCCTGGCCCCGGCCCCGCCCGTGCCGCCGCAGGTCGGCGTCCGGCTGGTCTCCCCCGATGATCCCGAGCTGATCCTGGCCTGGGCGGCGCCCGGCGTGGCGTTCGCCCACCCCGGCACGCGCGTCGGCCTGGCCGGCGTCACCGACCGCGACAAGCTCGCCGCCAACCACGACGGCGGCACGATCGAGCTGCTGCGCGAGCGCCTCGGCTCCGGACGCTCCGTGCTCGCCACCGCCTCCGGCCCCAGCGGCCCGCTGGCCTCGGGCAGCTACCAGCTGGCCGGCGGCGTCGCCGAGATCACCGGCGTCGGCGTCCTGCCCGCCAGCCGGCGCCAGGGCATCGGCGCCGCGGTCACCCACGCGCTCGCCGCGGACGCCGTCCGCCGCGGCGCCCAGATCGTCTTCCTGTCTGCGACCGACGCCACCGTGGCCCGGGTATACGAGCGCCTCGGCTTCCGCTCCATCGGCAGCGCCATGATCGCCGAGCCCGCCTGACGGCCGAGCTTAGGTTCGCGATTCCTGCTGTCCTGGCAACAGAAACCGCGAACATAAGCCTCCGGGGTGGGGCCTAGCCGTAGAAGAGGCGTTCCATGACCGACCGCGCGTGCCGGGCGGTGCGGCGGTAGTCCTCTTCCAGCGCCTGGGACGGGGACACCTCCTGGGGAATGACCCCGTCGGGCAGGTCGCTGTCCTCCGCGGTGCCGACGGTGCTGTAGCCCAGGAGACGGGCGACGGCGGTGAGCTCGGCCCGCCGGGACGGCAGGGAGTCGCCGCTGCGGCCGGACACCAGCATCACGGCGTTGCGGATGCGGCCGGCCAGGTCCCAGGAGGCGCGCAGCTGCGCCGCGTCGGTCTCCGACATCAGGCCTCCGTCGACGGCCCCGTCGAGGGCCTCGAGGGTCTCGGTGGTGCGCAGGCCCTCGATCGCGCGGCCGTGCCTCAGCTGCAGCAGCTGCACCGTCCACTCCACGTCCGACAGCCCGCCCGGGCCCAGCTTGACGTGGAGCGCCCGGTCGGCACCGCGCGGAATCCGCTCGGCCTCCATCCGGGCCTTGATCCGGCGGATTTCCCGCACCCCGTCGTCCGGCAGGCCGCCCTCGGGATACCGGTAGGGATCCACCATGTGGAGGAATTCCTCGCCCAGGGCGACGTCCCCGGCGGCGACCCGGGCCCGCAGCAGGGCCTGGTACTCCCACGGCGCCGCACGGCGCGCGTAGTAGGCGCGGCAGGCCGCCAGGCTGCGGACCAGGGGGCCGGCCCGGCCCTCCGGGCGCAGGTCCGCGTCCACGACCAGCGCCGGATCCGGGGCCGGCAGTTCCAGGAGCCGGCGCAGTTCCGACCCCACGGCCTGGGCCGCGTCGGAGGCCGCCCGGTCCCCGGACCCCGTGTCTCCGGCGGACGCAGTCAGCCCGGGCAGCGGGTCATGAACGAAGATCACGTCGGCGTCGCTGCCGTAGCCGCACTCATGGCCGCCGAAACGGCCCATCGCGATGACCGCGAACCGGGTCGGCAGCACCCGCCCGGTTCCCCGCTCCACCTTGGCGATCGCCGCGGCCAGCACCGCGTCCAGGGACGCCTCGGTGATCGCGGTCAGCGCGTCGCCCGTCTCGTACCGCGACACCGCCCCCAGCACGTCGGCCGCGGCGACCCGCAGCAGCTCCCGGCGGCGCAGCGACCGGACGGTGACCGCGGCGGCGTCGGCGTCGGCCTGGTGCCGCGTGGCCGCCGCCGTCATCTCCATCCGCAGGGCGGAAGCCGTCTTCGGCACCAGCTGGCGGTCATCGCCCAGGATCGCCACCGCCTCCGGGGCTCGCAGCAGCAGTCCGGTGGCATAGCGGCTGGACGCCAGCACGGTCGCCATCCGGTGCGCGGCCTGGGTCTCGTCCCGCAGCAGGCTCAGGTACCAGGGCGTGTCCCCGAGCTCCTCGCTCACCTGGCGGAACGCCAGCAGGCCGGCGTCGGGCTCGGCGGCGTCGGCGAACCAGCCGAGCAGCACCGGCAGCAGCGTCCGCTGGATCGACGCACGGCGCTTGAGCCCGGACGTGAGCGCCTCGATATGCCGCAGCGCGCCCGCCGGGTCGGTGTAGCCGAGTGCTTCCAGCCGGGCCCGCGCCGCCTCGGGGGTCAGCCGGGCCGCGTCCGCCGGCAGCCGGGCCACCGCGTCCAGCAGCGGCCGGTAGAACAGCTTCTCGTGCAGCCGGCGCACCCGCAGCGCGTGGCGGCGCCACGTGTCGGTGAACGCGTCCTGGGGTGAAGCCGGGGACCCGTTCGGGATGATCATGGCTTTCATGGCCCGCCCGAGACGGCGACGGACCTGGTCGTCCTCGGGAAGCTCATGGGTCCGCCGCAGGTGGTAAAGCTGCAGCAGGTGCTCGGTCTGGCGGAGGAACCGGTAGGACTCGTCCAGTTCCTTCGCGTCCCCGCGGCCGACGTAGCCGCCGGCGGACAGGGCGGCGAGGGCGCCGAGCGTGTCGGGGACGCGGAGCGTCTCGTCGGTGCGGCCGTGGACGAGCTGCAGCATCTGGACGGCGAACTCGATGTCGCGCAGCCCTCCCGGCCCCAGCTTCAGCTCGCGGGCGGCCCGGCTGGCCGGGATGTTGTCCTCGACCCGGACCCGCATCGCCTGCACGTCGGTGACGAAGTTCTCCCGCCGCGACGCCTCCCAGACCAGCGGGGCGACGGCGGCGCAGTACTGCTCGCCCAGCGACGCGTCCCCGGCGACGGGGCGGGCCTTCAGCAGGGCCTGGAACTCCCACGTCTTGGCCCAGCGGTCGTAGTAGGCCAGGTGGCTGGCCAGGGTCCGCACCAGGGGCCCGTTGCGGCCCTCGGGCCGCAGGTTCGGGTCGACGGGGAAGATGCTGCCCTCGGGGGTGACCCGCTCGCAGACCTGGATCAGGCCGGCCGCCAGGCGGGTGGCCGCCCGCATGTCCGGCTCCTCCGCCGCCACGAAGATCACGTCGACGTCGCTGGAGTAGTTGAGCTCGCGGGCGCCGCACTTGCCCATCGCGATCACGGCGAAGCGGCAGCTTCTCGCGCTCTCGTCCAGGTCCGCGCGGGCGACCGCCAGGGCCCCCTCCAGCACGCCGCCCGCGATGTCGGCCAGCTCCGCGGCCACCTCGTCCACCCCCGCCTTCCCGGTAAGGTCCCGGGCGGCCAGGTGCAGTACCTGGCGGCGGTAGGCGGCGGACAGCGCCGCGGCGAGGTCACCGGCCGCCGCCCGGTCCCGGTCGGCGACCGGCGCGGCCGCGTCCGGGTCGGCACCGACCGCGCGCAGCAGTTCGGCCCGGAGGGCAGCGCAAGGCCGGCGGGCCGCCGACGGCTCCCGCAGAACCTCGGCGGCCTCCGGATGCCGGCCCAGGAACTCGCCGAGTTCCTTGCTGACGCCGAGCACGGCGGTCAGGCGCTCCCGGAAGAGCCGTTCGGCGTTCAGCGTCTTGTGCAGGGACCCGATATCGCCGTGGAACTCGCCGGGCCGTTCGGCTATCCGCTCGTCGGACCGCTGCGCGACCAGCGCCAGCCCGCTGAGCGCGAGCTCGGGATCCGCGGCCCGGGCGAGGGCGGTCAGCACAGGCTCCTCGCCGGTGATGCCCAGGCCGGCGAGCTGCCGTTCGGCCCGCGCGCTGTCGGAGAAGCCCATCCGGGCGAGCCAGCCGGCCAGGGAGTTGATACGCGCGCCGTTCACGCCTGCGAGGTTATCCCGCCCGGGGGGTACGGGGGGTCGTCCCCCCGGGAGGACCATGGCCCGCGCCCGATACGATGGCGTTCTCTGCCATCGGGTGCGGGCTATGGTAGGCATGGGGCCATGGCCGATCTCATTCCCCGCGATGTTCTCTTCGGTAACCCCGAGCGGGTCAGTCCGCGCATCTCCCCGGACGGGACTCGCCTGGCGTGGGTCGCGCCCCGCGACGGCGTCCTGAACGTGTGGCTCGCCCCGTTCGACGTGTCCTCCGGCGACGGTTCCTCGGCGGTGGACTGGGACGCCGCGCGCCCGATCACCCACGACACCGACCGGGGCATCCGGACGATCGCGTGGGCCCGGGACGGACGGCACCTGCTGTACCTGCAGGACACGGCCGGGGATGAGAACTGGCGGCTGTACGACGTCGACACGCACTCCGATGCGCTGGACCGGCGGGACCTGACGCCGTTCGAGAACGTCCAGGCGCAGTTCATCGCCGTCAGCAAGCGGCATCCGAGCGACGTGCTGGTCGGCATCAACGTCGACAACCCGGAACTGCACGACGTGTACCGGCTGGACCTGGTGACCGGGACGCTGACCAAGGAAGTCCAGAACCCGGGCTTCGCGGGCTGGATCGCCGACGAGGACCTCGTCGTGCGGGGCGCCGTCGCGCCGCTGGAAGACGGGGGCTTCAACGTCCTGGTGCGCGACACCCCCGACGACGACTGGCGCGTCATCTTCGCCATCACGGCCGAGGACGAGCCCTCCAGCGACGTGCTGTCGTTCAGCGGAGACGGGCGCTCCCTGCTCGTGGTCACCGCCGCCGGGTCCGACACCGGCCGCCTGACCCGCATCGACCTGGCCACCGGTGCCGAGACCGAACTCGCGTCCGACCCGTCCGCCGACATCGATGACGTGCTGCTGCACCCCGATACCCGGGACCCGCAGATCGTCATGATCGAGAAGGACCGGATGGAGTACACGGTCCTCGACCCGTCGGTGGAAGAAGACTTCAAGGCCATCCGGGCCCTGCACCCCGGCGACCCCGTCTTCAACGGCCGCGACCTGGCCGACCGGGTCTGGCTCATCGGGTTCGTCAACGACTCCGGCCCGGTCCCGTACTACGCGTACGACCGCGTGGCGAAGACCGGGCGCTTCCTGTTCGAGCACCAGCCGGCGCTGTCGTCCTACGAACTGGCGTCGATGGAGCCGTTCTCGTTCACCGCGCGGGACGGCCTCGAGATCCACGGCTACGCCTCGTTCCCACCCGGCCTCGGGCGTTCCGGCCTGCCGACGGTGCTGAACGTCCACGGCGGGCCGCAGGCCCGCGACAGCTGGGGCTACCACAGCGAGGCCCAGTGGCTGGCCAACCGCGGCTACCTGTGCGTGCAGGTCAACTACCGGGGCTCCCTCGGGTACGGGAAGTCGTTCGTGTCCGCGGGAGACCGCGAGTGGGGCGCGAAGATGCACGACGACCTGCTCGACGCGGTTTCGCATGTCGTCTCCCAGGGCTGGGCCGATCCCGGCCGCGTGGCCATCTACGGCGGGTCCTACGGGGGGTACGCGGCCCTGGTCGGCGCCGCGTTCACCCCGGACGCGTTCCGCTGCGCGGTGGACATCGTGGGACCGTCGAACCTGAAGACCCTGCTGGAGTCGGTGCCGCCGTACTGGAAGCCGGTGATCGCCCAGCTGTACCGACGGGTGGGCAACCCGGAAACGGACGCCGACTTCCTGTGGTCCCGGTCGCCGCTGTCGAAGGCCTCCGACATCACGATCCCGCTGCTGATCGCGCAGGGCGCCAACGACCCCCGGGTCAAGCAGGCCGAGTCCGAGCAGATCGTCGCGGCACTGACCGAGGCGGGCATCGACCACGAGTACATGCTCTTCCCCGACGAAGGACACGGGTTCGCCAAGCCGGAGAACCGCATCAGGTTCTACACGGCGGCGGAGCGGTTCCTGGCGAAATACCTCGGCGGGCGCTTCGAGGCGTAATCCCGGCGGGGCGCCCGCGCCTCCGGCGGCATCGAAACGGCAACACGAGTGCCGCATCGCATGACACGCGCGCCGCGAGTGAGACAATGCCGGCATGACAGGGGTTTCGCGGCATGGCCGGGCGCTCGCCGCCGCGGCGGGCGCCGCCGTCATGATGCTGGCCGGGTGCTCGTCGGTCAGCTCGTCCTTGAAGCAGGCCGGCACTTCGCTGAAGCAGGTGGGGGCCGGAGCCCGCTCAGGCCCCCCGAAGACCTACAGCGTCGGGCACGTGACCATGGTGGCCGTCGACACCGCGGGAACCATCACGGTGACCGGCACCTCCGGATCCGGGCCGGTCAAGGTGACCGAGAGCGCGTCGTACTCCAAGACCCCGCCGGCCACCTCGCACAAGGTCGCCGGGTCCGCGCTCACGCTCGGGTACACCTGCAAGACCGAGATCCTGTGCAGCGTGGACTACGACATCACGGTGCCGCGCGGGACCGCCGTCCAGGCGAAGGGCCGCGAGGGCACCATCACGCTGAACTCGCTGTCCGGCCCGGTGACCGCGAAGACCGTCACCGGCCTCATCAGCGCCAACGGGCTCACGTCCCCGTCGGCCCGGCTGCAGGCCGATGAGGGCGGCATCGACGCGTCCTTCAGCTCGGCTCCGGCTTCGGTCAACGCGTCGACCAACGCCGGCTCGATCGTGCTCTCGGTCCCGAACTCGGCCGCCTACCGGATCAAATCGGACGCGCTGGTCGGGGTCGGCAACGTCAGCGTGCGCCGCTCGCCCACCTCGCCGCACGTGATCACCGCCCACTCCGACCTGGGCGGCATCACGATCGACCCGTCGTGAGCCGCCCGGGCATAACGCCCGGTCCGCGTAAGGATCCCGGATAACGCGAGGCTGCGTCGCCGCCTGCCGGATTTCCTCGGGGAAGGCGGGTCCCGCGACGTAGTACCGGGTCTGCGCCTCGCCTTGCGGGGCGATCCACTGCGCGCTCACGAGATCGCGGAGGTCACGCCGTGCCTGCTGAACGCTGAGCCCGGCGTCCTGCTCGTACACCGCACGGCGGGTCCGGTGCCCCATGGCGACCGGGTACAGGGCGTCCACCATGCGCTCCGGCCAGCCGCGGGCTTCCATCGCTTCTTCCATCGCGGACCAGACATCACGCGTGCGGGCCACCCGGGATTCGACAGACTGCGCCTGCAGGTGGTGGGCCCGCAGGCAGAACCTGGCCCATGGCAGGGTGTCGCGTTCGGGCTGCCAGGTCCCGCCCTGCACGGCGAGCGCGTCGTAATACCGGTATGTGTTGTGGGCCTGGCCGAGCCATTCCTCGATGCTGGAGAACTCAGGCGCCAGGACCCCTTCCCTGGACAGCACCAGGGTCTGCAGCGCCCGTGACATCCGGCCGTTGCCGTCCCGCCAGGGGTGTATCGACACCAGGTTGAGATGCGCCATCGCCGCCCGGATCAACGCGGGCGCGTCAAGATCGCCCTCGTTCAGCCAGCCAACGAGTTCCGCGGTCAGCCCGGGCACGTCCTCGGCGTCCGGGGCCGTGTAGGCGATACCGCCGGGAACATCCGGCGAGGTCACGTAGACCGGTCCGGTCCGCCACCATCCCGGTCGCTGGACGACGTGATGGCCCTGCATCATGAAGTGCAGCGCGTTGAGCAGTTCCTTGCTGTAGGAGAAGTCGTCCCCGGCCGACCCCAGGCGCTGCACGTAGGACATCGCCTGGCGGTAGCCCTCGATCTCGACGGCCACCGTCTCGCTCGCCTCGACCGGCGCCTCCCCGGCGATCATGTCCTCGACGTCCTCGACGCTCGCCGCATAGCCCTCAATGGTGTTGGACCCGGCGATGGCCCGTGCGGCGAGGTTCCGCCGGAATTGCCCCTCCCACCGGGGCGGAGTACGCAGGTGCAGCCGGAGACGATCGCGCATGGCGTCAATCTCCGCGAGTACCTCGCGGTCCGGCTGCGCCAGTTCAGGCACCTGATACAGCATGACACCATGATACCATCATGGTGTCATGAATTCATTAGAGTAGTTTCATCAGATCATCGACGCTGAGGCTGGTGTCCCGGAGGATGCCGGGAAGAGTTCCGGGACAGATGTCCCGCCCGGTGCTCGCGGGAGACCGGCGGCCCTGTCATCTGGGTGTAACAAGGAGGAAACGCGGGAGACCCTGTCCGCTGTTAGCGTGACCCGCCACTGCTCGCTGAACTACCGGGGAGAAGCGTCTATGGTGATACCCGTGGACAGGCAGGAAGAATTCGTGCTGCGCACGCTGGAGGAGCGGGACATCCGCTTCGTCCGGTTGTGGTTTACCGACGTGCTCGGCGCGCTCAAGTCCGTCGCCGTGGCCCCAGCCGAGCTGGAGGGCGCGTTCGCTGACGGGATCGGGTTCGACGGAAGCGCCATCGAGGGCTTTGCCCGGGTGCATGAGGCGGACATGATCGCCCGCCCCGATCCGTCGACGTTCCAGCTTCTGCCGTGGCGGGGGGAGTACCCGGGCGTCGGCAGGATGTTCTGCGACATCCTCATGCCGGACGGGTCGCCCAGCTACGCCGACCCGAGATGGGTGCTCAAGCGCAACCTCAGCAAGGCATCGGAGATAGGGTTCACGTTCTACACCCATCCCGAGATCGAGTTCTTCCTCCTCCGGGATAAGCCGGAGATCGGGCAGGACCCGGTGCCGGTCGACTTCGGCGGCTACTACGACCACACGCCGCACAGCGTCGCGCACGACTTCCGGCGCACCGCGATCACGATGCTCGAGGCGATGGGCATCTCGGTGGAGTACAGCCACCACGAGAACGCGCCGGGCCAGCAGGAGATCGACCTGCGGTACGCGGACGCGCTGACGACGGCCGACAACATCATGGCGTTCCGCCTGGTGATGAAGGAAGTCGCGATCGAGCAGGACGTCTGGGCGACGTTCATGCCGAAGCCGTTCAGCGAGTACCCGGGCTCCGGCATGCACACGCACGTGTCCCTGTTCGAGGGCGACCAGAACGCCTTCTACGAGCCGGGCGCCGAGTACCAGCTGTCGAAGACGGGCCGGAAGTTCATCGCCGGCCTGCTGCGGCACGCCCCGGAGATCACCGCGGTCACCAACCAGTGGGTGAACTCCTACAAGCGGCTGTGGGGCGGCGAGGAGCGGACCGCGGGCAACGGCGGCGAGGCGCCCGCCTACGTCTGCTGGGGGCACAACAACCGCTCGGCGCTCGTGCGGATCCCGATGTATAAGCCGCACAAGGGCAACTCGACCCGGGTGGAGCTCCGCTCGGTGGACGCGGCGTGCAACCCGTACCTGGCCCTGTCGGTCATCCTGGCCGCCGGCCTGAAGGGCATCGAGGAAGAGTACGAGCTGCCGCCGGGCGCGGAGGACGACGTGTGGGCCCTCACCGGGGCCGAGCGCCGGGCCCTGGGTATCAAGCCCCTGCCCACCAGCCTGGGCGATGCCGTCGCGGTCATGCAGGACAGCGACCTGGTCGCCGAGTGCCTGGGCGAGCACGTCTTCGACTTCTTCCTCCGCAACAAGCGCGAGGAATGGGCCGAGTACCGCCGCCAGGTCACAAGGTTCGAACTCGACCGGTACCTGCCGATCCTGTAAAAATCCTTTTACCTAACGGATCTGAAGTTCCACCCCTTACGTATCGCTTCCCCTGGCTGCCGGGCAGAAGGAGAGGCCGGGGGTAAAATGCTAAGCGTGGCCCATGTCGCGCACGTTCCCTACACGGTCGAGCAGGACGAGACCGGCTGGTGGTGTGCGCACGCATCCTTGCCTGGCGGCGGCGCCAACGGCGAAGGGCAGACGGCTGAGGAGGCCGTCGCCGACCTTCGCGAGGCACTGGATGGCTGGTTCGCGGAGTTCGGAGCTCCCCGCGAACTGACGGTCACCGTTTCTGACGTCGCCTAATGCCCCCGTTCCGGCAGTACGGGTAGCGAAGTCGTGCGAGCACCGCAAAAGGCAAGCTTCGCCGTGGCCAGGATTTCGGGAAGCCACCGCATCGTGGCCCGTCCAGAGAGCTTGTTCTTC
>Ga0131853_10008231_pt1 | contig 18982 bp, 10 predicted proteins | sample TergutLab28metaG_FD_92764 | JGI IMG/M metagenome (GOLD analysis project Ga0131853, IMG submission 92764) | Labiotermes labralis P1 segment gut microbial communities from Petit-Saut dam, French Guiana - Lab288 P1 (version 2) (version 2) | ecosystem: Host-associated > Arthropoda: Insects >...
ATTCCAAGTTGCCACTACATGCTTCTCATGTAGCCCTCCCGACTTAAATCTAGTAGTAACCGATTTCATGTTTTGTTTACATGTAAAATAACCACTGCCACCGGGTAACAACCCAATTGCAGTAAATAAATAAATAAATAAATAAAAATAAATAAATATATATATATATATAAGTTATAAGTTAAGCATACAGTCAAGACTGCAGTGGTAAAACTGCGTTGGGCGAGGTGCTGCTGATTATGGAAATCAGAAAGATACAAATAAATGTTTTCTTACAGAACAAAGGACAGTAAGGTAAACAGACTGTGTATCACTCTCCTTCTATATAATGTTTTGTATGAATGTCTTCTAAGAGGGTAGAGCAGAAATACGAACTTATCGGAAAAAATTGTATTTAATACTACTGGAATTTGATTTTGAGAAATTATGTGTTCAGAAAAATTTATGTATAGAATTCACATATCAGTAATTTACGAGGGAGAGTCAAATGAAAACCTTAAAATTGCGATAAAAATTCGAAACACAGCTCGATTGTCTTGTAGGTTGACAACAATGACACTCATAGTTTGAAGAGTGGCCGACAGGTGGCAGTACGACGCAGAAATGCGACACGACGGCGCAGTAATAATGTAAAAATGGCGGCCCCGCTTGCAACATGCAACAAAGAAGAACAGCGTTCTGTCATCCGTTTTTTAAGTAGTGATGGGGTGAAAACCCGAAAATCATCGAGGAATGAAAGTTCAGCATGTTGATGCATGTCTGTAATTACAGCAAGTGTATGAGTGGACTAGGAAGTTCATGAAAGGCATTAGTTCTGTAACAGAATCTCCTCGACCTGGTCAGGCACACCGAGTAGTGAGACCAGAGGCCATTGCAGCAGTTGAAGACGTGGTGAACGAAAATCGCCGCATAACAGTGAGTGAAATAGCCGCACGTCTGGATATGAGTCATGGATCAACACACAATATCGTCCATGACAAAAAATAAAAAATATTTAAGGCTCTCATTTGACTCACCCTCATAATAAGAATGAATCATTCAGTTGAATAGCGGGTACGAATTCGCGCGAAACAAGCTATGATCTCACTTTTCTTTTGTGTGCACTGGATGTGGTACTGTACAATGCCATACGAAGACACAAGCTTAGGGAAACTCTAAGTTGGTAATTAAGATGTGAGTGGATTATGCTACCACTAAATGAGACTCGCCAATTGACATGTTCTCTCGATGATTTTACATCAGAACATCAATTAATATGCACAAAACTTCTGAGGTTATCAAAGCGGCAAAACTTAGCACGTGTCACGCAGTGGCGTAGTTGGTTGCGGCACTGCGCTGCAAGCTGAAAGGTCGTGGGTTCAATTCCCTGGAATTTTTCACAATTCTTCCGGCCATACTATGACCCTGGGGTCGACTCAGCCTCTAACAGAAATAAGAACGAGGTTTATTTCCTGGGGTAAAAGGCGGTAGGTGAGCAGGACTGACAACCTTACAACGTTAATGTGCCGACTGTCTGGAGATCTGGGAGCCTCAGCTTCCTGGAACACTCAGAGCATGTCAAAGCTCGTTTATGGATCGCTTTACCTTAAGACAACGTCAACATTGTGCTCTTTTAAGTTATGGTACTTCTGAAACAATGGTATTTACGTACCGAAGTACAGAGCGCCTTTATCCAGAAGACGATAATTTTTGCACGTTAACATTTGGTTACTTAATCGATATTTTGTAACATATTAAAATTTATGCTAAATACAATACGCAAAGGCGGCGGGTTAATGGTAAGTCTTAGTCTATTTAAACACGCTTTTGACATTTTCGTCTAGAGGCACGGGGATCCCTCTTGGCTGATATAAAAAAACTGGAGACGTAGGTACTGATTTACAATATCCTGTTCTTAGTTGGAAATAAGAAATATGTGCAAAGTTTTACAATTAAAATATTTACAATGAGGACAACACCAAACCGTAACACCAAACAATCTAAACGAACACAGTAATAAATTTTATTGCAAAGTACCGTCTATATATAAAAATTGAATATCAGTTGTAGTTTTACAACTGGTTAATCAGGCTACATGTTTCGGCCGTTTTATCCGGCCATCATCAGGCCTACACAATAATATTGTCAATTAAGGTACATTCGTTAACTCTACCAATGGGATCCCATTTTTTACACTGGACCTTTTAGTGCATTTAAAAGCTTATGTTAGCGGTTAAAATACCATTAGATGTAAAAACAGGTTTATACCTGATGATGGCCGGATAAAACGGCCGAAACATGTAGCCTGATTAACCAATTGTAAAACTACAACTGATATTAAATTGTTGTGTATAGACGGTACTTTGCTACAGAAATTATTACACATTTACAACGGGATGGCGTCACTCAGATTCGAGAACACAGTAATTCTTTTAATTTCGCAGGTACAAAGTGCAAAAGAGAAAATGGCCTTCTGATGTATTTAAACTGCTATGAAAAACCGTGTTTAACTTCTCATGTAAGCAATTGAACTTCGTGTTTACAATCATAACAGAAGATCCGCATTGGTACAGATATATGAATAACGCTTTCAGTTACGCAGCTGGTTGCTGTTCGTTGTTAGAAAGTTTCGGGTTTGGGATGGCCTCTCAGGAAAAGTGGACCACATAGATAGGTACAATGTACTTTAGTGAAGGTAAAATGCGTAAAAATCTGTATTTAACGCATTAGCCGTACAGTAGAGCAATTCTGTAAGGTTACAAACACATAAATGTGATGGAATTTAAGAACAAGATAAACTGAACAATATCTTATATTTTCTCCCCCTTAACATCACATCAAAGGCAGCACTTAGCCACGGTTCCGGAGTTTGAATTTTAAACAAAATATGTACCCAGAGATTAGAAGCAGAAAAGATGCGATTTCTAACACCACTTTTAGGTTTAACCAGGCGTGAGAAAAAAGAAACACAAGCATCCGTGAACAATTACAGGTACTCTACATGGCTAATGACGTCATCGAATGCAAACTGAAATAGAGGAAATACGTGTATGTGGCAAAAAGGGAAGAATACCGTCTACCACTATTTTCTTTCCACTATCATCCGAGCGGGTGCGTTGATGTGAGGAGACCAAAACAAAGATAGAATTACCAACAGCATCTTCACGACCATGAGCTACAGGCCTTAACGAACCTAACTTTTACCAGTTCATAGAGACGATGATTTTCTAACACTTGAGAACATAATAAGAGAGTATGTAGTCAAAAACACAACTGCATGTTGTGTTTTTGACTACTTACACTCTTATTAATGTGGGCCAGGTAGCTCAGTCGGTATAGCGACTGACTACGGGCTGGACGGTCTGGGATCGAATCCCGGTGGGGACGAGATTTTCCGCCCGTCCGGACCGGCCCTGGGGCCCACCCAGCCTCCTGTAAAATGGATACCGGGTCTTTCCCGGGGGTAAAGTGCGGCCAGTGCGTGCTGCTGACCATTAACCCCCTTCTAGTTTCGCGGTCATGGAAGAGTAGAGTTATACCTCTATCCACCCTCTGGGCCACACCGGGCCTGTAACGGGATCACTTTACCTTTACCTTACTCTCTTATTAGTTTATAAACACACACAACGGGGATTGCACACTTCAAAGAAACTTGAGAACATACTATTTTTTTACTAAATAATCAGATTATCCCATCAAATACTACTCATATCTTTTATTTTCAGACACTAGAGGTTCATCAGCTGTGGCTACATTCTTGACAACTGTCTGGATTTATAACATACTATCTCTGTACAAAAACTGATGGCACTTAGATGACCGAAACTCTGATGTTAATATTCAAATACGTCAAATTGGTGTGTAGGCAGAAAGTGTTTTCTTAAAACACTCGTCGGTTACCGTGCGCCTCACAATATTTCTACAGTTTACAACACGCGCGCAACGACAGGCCTACTGAGCTGTTCGTTACAGCGTGACTTGACATGGTGTAACAGTCCACTGTCCGACTAAAGCAACTTTACCTTAATCTGCCCTTTTAGGCTGTTTTGAACACAGAATGTAGGTTACCGTGAACCGTGTTAATAATAATGATAAAAATAACAGTTTTCGCTACTGTAAATTTATGTATGTTTTGGGAACCTTCGCAAAAAAAAAAATTGCGAAGAGCGACTATTAACTGCGTCGTGTTGGTCCGACCATCTGTTCTTATGTCGCAACTTGACTGGGGGGATTTTTGTGCAAATGTAGCCTGGGAATTTCCACCACAATCTGTCGACCAGGTTCAGGTTTGATTACAATTGGACTAAAATAACAGACATTTTACAAGTAGGTCAACGTACACTCTTGTGAACATTTACGAGATATGAAGAGAAACAGAGACGACGATCTGAACACAAAACGACGGCACATAGCTGCACTTTTATGCTAGATAATGACAGCAAAAATACAAATATGGTGATATTTAATATTTATTACTTTACATTTGCTTATAATTACATATATGACGTTACACAGTCGGGATCTTTTTTGTGGTGAGCCGTAGTAATCAGATTACTTTTTGTGTTATTACGTTACGCTTTTCTGCGGTTAATGGTTGTATGTCGCATGCGATTTACGTATTACATCTTTCTTTCTCTCTTTCTTAGTCTGATTTCTTTCTACCTACTTTCATTGTAGGTGCAGACGTTATTGTTGCACATGATAACATTCAGTGACACACACATAATAGGTAGGACTCCTGTGGACGGGGGATCGTCCAGTCGCAGAGACCCCTACATGACAACATACAACATTCACAACAGCGGCTACTGGGATTGGACTACATGTTCCTAAATTAACCTTTGGCGCCGGAATTTTTATTTTTATTTTAGCACACCCTGTATATAAAATGTGAATAATACAGGAACCAAATAGTTAGAATTATGAAACAAACTGCATTTTGAAGAGAAAGAAAGAGAGAGTATATACCATGTTTAAAATATTCAGTACCTATATTTGTTGAATAAATATATAAAATGAAACTTTAGAGGTTAGCGGTGCGGTACGACCACTATAGTTGACATTAGGCGTCTGAAGGTTAAGGAAAATTACAAACATGCGTGCAGAAGGCTTCATACCTCTAAAATGAAACATACAACAGTTAGGATGCTTTTGCACCCGCGGATTTATCAGCGTTGCCTGGAGATGCGTTAAGTTCAAATGGACGGATTTGCAAGCCCGAGCGCTGCTGTCAAGGTCACATATGGAAGTGCGGCGCTTCTTGTTGAGAAGCACTGGAAATAATCTTGCCGTTTCCACGAGCATCTTAAGAAGCAGTGCTCTTAGCGGGAAGTGGGTCCGTCAGAAGCAAACGTTAGCGCCTCTCGTGGAAAAGCAGACTAATTGCCTTAATATTCGGTACTGTCCAAAAAAGATTAGGCCGACCAGGGAGTGAATCACACAGCTGTGATAGAAATAGCTGAAGATGTAGGTGCACAAGGGAGGGTACCATTACGTTGCACCTTACAGAAGTAGGTTGTAGACTGAACTTGTCTGGGTGAAAACAGATATCAGTGGCGGCCGTTTATAGCCGGTAATGTAACTTCTAATCAGCCGACTCCGTGCATCAGAGTCCGTCGTGTGAAGCTAACAGTTCCTCAGCTATTCAAGACATTCCCCGCATTTTCTAGAATTGCAACGTTCATTGCCGTGTCCACAACAGCATGCCACTTGTCCCAATCTTGAGCCAGATCTATCCAGTCCACGATCTCCCTTCCCACTATTTCTAACTTTTTAAAATATTATCCTCCCACTAAGCGTGGGTCTTCCAAGCGATCTCTTTCTGCCGATTTTCCTACCAAAAGCTATGTAGGCATTTTTTCTTCTCCGTTGTGTTACATGTCCCGCCCATCTCATCCCTCTTGACTGCAGCATCATCCATATATAATATTTTGGAGTATTACTTACTTACTTACTAACTTACTCCACGGAGCAGAGTCCTTCTTGAGAAGCTAACCGGTTTTCAGCTAGTCAAGAAATTCTCTGCATTTTATAGAACCCAAAGGTTCATTACCGCCTTCACAAGTGCCCGCCACCTGTCCCTATCCTGAGCCAGCTCGCTCCAGTCCATGCTCTCACATATTACTGAGTACTTTAAATCATAAATATCCCAATTTTGCTAACTTTTCCAGCCTCCTGCTTATGTTTTATAGAATTCGGGGGAACTTCTTGGTTAGCTGAACAATCACTGGATCCCAAGAAAGGGATCTGCTACGTGCAGTTAGTTGCTAACATTTTGACGGAAGCGTTATGTTCAAAAATATTTATTATTAATTTTTATATGTTTTGCCTTTATGTTTACCAATCTAAATATGTAATTACTATCAGATAAAAACCCTAATGTAGCCCCTACCTCCCGACAAAACCAATGGTTTTGTGATGAACATCATGTTTTCCATCTGGGTTTATCAAATCCCCACCGATGGCTTATGTTGTTCCTACAATTAATGGGTGCTCAAACTTGCAAGTTTGATTATTTTAGAAGTAGTTTAGCTTATCTCAACATACACAACAATCTTATGCATAAGTGGTATTCTTTGTCACTATGACAACAGTTCCTTTGTTGTGTGGCGTCAATAAACATCGCAACTAAAACCAGTCTAGGTTTGTTTATTGTGACCTCCTCCGTCCCATTTCCGCAAGTTGAAGAAACATTCAAAATATTTTGAACAAAAGACATTAGTGACGACCTACTGTCACGTAAAAGGAAAATAAAGAATTCTATTTATATACATACCCACTTAACGACGTGTTTTATTCAAGAATCAATGTGAAGAACTCTTGTCTGTGTGTAAGATGAACAATGAAGGACGTAACAACGAACAACTTATTCCATTCAGAGGAAGAAGAACAATGTAAGAACTGAAGATCTTAAGGCTAGAGTATAGATAAAGCTGTATTCTGGGATGGAACTCCATGTAGTCTGGTAGGAAAAAAAGCCTGCAAAAAAAAACTAGTCTTGTAAATTTTGATGTTTTGCTGACCGTGCATCTCAGTATATTTATCTCAGTATTTAACCAACTTGATGCACAAAATTTGTTTTACAGTAAGTTCTATTTCATGCCACTACATGTTTCGAGCACATGTGCTCATCATCAGGAGGTCAAAATTGCATTACACAGCCTCTGGTATCATCACACCTATAGGTGGCCGTCTCGTGCACGAGAAATATGTAATTACTATCAGATAAAAACCCTAACGTAGCCCCTACCTCCCGACAAAACCAATGGTTTTGTGATGAACATCACGTTTTCCATCTGGGTTTATCAAATCCCCACCGATGGCTTATGTTGTTCCTACAATTAATGGGTGCTCAAACTTGCACGAGACGGCCACCTATAGGTGTGATGATACCAGAGGCTGTGTAATGCAATTTTGACCTCCTGATGATGAGCAGATGTGCTCGAAACATATAGAGGCATGAAATAAAACTTACTGTGACACAAATTTTGTGCATCAAGTTGGTTAAATACTGAGATAAATAGTCGTGCAAATTTCACTTAGAAATTTACAAGTAGTTGAGCATTAGGAAATCTGGAATAAATTTACATAAAAGTGTTTAGTATCAATTTCATGGCATCCGTCTTCATGTAACTTCAAGAGCATAAACGAAAAGTAGCTGCTACCAGCTGTTGCACTGTTGCAGACCTTTAGTGCGCATTGTCTGTCATTCATCATCACCGTTAATAGTGTGTAAAATTCCGTTCTTTCGTCACTAGCAAAAATACAGCCAATCCTGCGCTCAGAAATTTGTGTGTATGCCAAGTGGTACAAAAGTGTACTGCCATCTGCATGGAAGTAAAAACATTACTGACACACGGACACCAGTACAGAACAAATACTTGATTAAAGACAACATTATTTAGTGAACAGAAGGAATGTAATTTACGTTTCCTTCATGTCAGTACTGTTCCCGTAATTAAGCATTTTCCATGCGAGTCCAGCTCTATTGTATTTTGAAAAGAAAGATAAAGCCAATGCTTAAACTGGTGGGAGATATACAGGCGTTTATATCGCTCTTCTCAAAATCTTGTACTGTCACATATCGCTCATGGAACAGCAATTTATGGTAACTCATACATTCCTCATCACTAGACAGCTGAGCTACAAGCACGCCTTCTGTCATAATGTTTAGCCCATAAAAAAATTGTTTCCTCTTATATTTCCGTAAAAATACAACATGCTTAACCCTTTGGCCCTGGACCTGGACATTTACAGTTTAGCACACCATTTATGTAAAATGTGAATATTTTATGAACCAAGAAGGGTAACATTAGGAAATACACGACATTTTGTGGAGGAATAAAAGAAGATAGTGAGAGAAAGTCTAAAAAAATAATTAAATATATTTGTTGACTAAATATATAAAAAAGAGTACTCTGGGGAGTTGCGGTATGTCTCTCCTATATATAGGATGCATGGTGCCTAAAGGTTAAATGTTGGTGTACTGATGATCTGTCATGTTTTTCCTGTCTCCTCTAAAACTATGTATCGGTGGGTTACGACAAACTGCTGAGCCATTAGTGACATATAAAGTTCACATACTTAATAACGACGGTGTTGAATTCTGTCGCGGTTGTATCGATTTCATCTCAGAAGCGCACACGGACTGTATTTTGCACACGGATCACATAACCAACATTATTTTGACATCACTTAATGCGCATTTGGCTATCACAGCGATATGCAGCAGGAGGAGGTACTGATTTAAAAAAGTATTTGCTACTTACGTGTGGGAAACTTTTTAACGATTTTATTAACATGACAGGACAGCACACTCTTTGGCACAAGTCCTAATTCTTTGTGAGAAAATGTGTGGGCAGCCAAATGACCCCAAAACCTAGTAGTAAATGTGCCATTTCTTTATCAGTGTTAGGATTCGGCATCACATTCTGTAACTATAATATTCCTGGTAAACAAGGCTATAAAATATAATATGACGTGTGTTATACGTAGTTTACTTGGTCTAGGACTTCCCTTTTTAAAAAAAAACGCAACTTTTATTTTATTGCGCTGCTCGTATGCCATAAATTACTAGACACTGTACTGTGCCCAGAAATGTAGGCTACAACACTTCCCTCCAGTGTAAGTGGATCAAAACTCCTGCAAGCAGTAGGCCTAAAAGTACGTATGCGGCGAGGAAATAAAAGCATCCGAAAGTCAACTAAATTTCAAGCAACCGGTTCAGCATGTGCATTACTTTTAAAGTTCGTCTTTGCAGGTCACCGAGGGAACAAAATGGTGCTCGCTACATTCTTGAAGCAACATAACGCCCTTCTGAAGAAGAAAAAGTGGGACTAATTGCAAGTAGTTTATGTTTTTTGACAAATATTCACTGTCACATTCAGTGGGCACCCGACTGGAACTGGTGTCACTATTATTATTATTATTATTATTTACTGCAGTTGAGTTTTCACTCGTTGGCAGTATTCCTTACAATAGTAACAAATAGGAATAAATATACATAAATGAAACAATACAAAAACACAGTAAATACAAGTACACATATTACCAAAACACCCACACAACTGTCAAAACAACCACACATCCACACATTACAAAACCCACACATACACACACACCCACATACTACAAAACAAGTTAAAACAACCGCAGTACAAGATAAACACCAAATAAAATAGTCACAATAGAAAAGTACCTTCAAATCCTATGGTGACATCAGAATAACCCATGAGTTCATCCTCGTTCATTCCCCTTTGTCCGTCATGAACAATAATCATAATGATAAATTGAGTAAGCCCTTCATTTAATGTATGATCGTTAAATTCCTGCGATTTAAAATATCTCGCACCGCATTTCAAGAATATATTTTGTAATCTAAGTTAGAAATTTCAGATTGGAATGTGCAATGTCGAGTGAAGTGAGAAACGCTTGGAAATTAGAAGCCTTCTGAAATCCTACGCCAAGTTGACTGGAAAATTCCGCACCGAACCAATGTAAAACTTTTTAATACATCATCTGAAAGGGGGGGGGGAGGTGTAGGGAATAGCCTTATAATCGTGCACAAATTTTAACATGTTCTGTGGGGGTATTTTTTCTGAAAATTGAAGATTTTAACATTAAGGGAGACTGGTCTCCTATATGCAGGATCGTCTTTTATTCCGGTATATACGGTCGTTAATATGGGCAAGCAAGAGTAGCAGTGTACATTGCTCACGACGTAAGATCCAAGAAAAACTGAATCTTCAATTTATTACTTAGTCTGGGATTTTCCGGCCCTGAAATATTTCACAGAGGCTTAAAACTTTCTGGGAGTTGGACGGAGAAGAAATAAATTACGACCTTATTAGCCACAAAGAGCGGCGTGTTGCTTAATACAGACAGAATAAGCGAACCATGAGATATTTAAAAAGATCAATAAATTACTCTTAGACATGTAGTTACTCTTCGTGGAATTTTAATTACGCTACTGTTTAGAACATGTTAATTACAAAATGTGTAGAAGCATTACACACAGAACTTTTTAATCTGAAACTTGCGTATGTTCTCTGAATACAGAGACACTAAGAGCTGTTGACACTTTATTGATGCAGGGATTTAAATTCTACCTACTGCCCAGAAGGGATTGGCTTTCGAATTTATGGTACATTAAATGAATTTAACACCATACAGTGCACTGAGCCCAGCGGCATGTGTAGAATTACAGGTCCATACAGAGCACCGAAGCCGGTGTTCAAGGGTGAATTCGGTCTATAAACAACAAGAGAGGAAATTTACGTACACCGTGCCATTTAGGCGCGTTCGTGCAGCAATTGTTGAAATAGACAAGCAATAAGTATTACTTATTTTGAGTGTGTGTGTGTGTGTTTACAACCTTAGCTATCCAGCATGCTAAGCGCATGCGCCGATTTGTCATCTGTGTCCTCTCCGGCTCTAAAATATTTTCCCTCGTTATCTCTTAAACGACATGATTTTCGGAAAAGAAGTTTAGTGAACATGAAATGTGTGTTTTGATTTTCTATAAATATTTCGTCTGAAACATTTTCTTCATAAGAAGAACTGAGAGATATGATCAAAACCGCATATTAGTACCTCTTATTCCTGTCAGATTTAAAATAAACTCGCATTTTCTCGACAGATTTTCGGGAAAATACTCGAATATGAAATTTAATGAAAATCTGTCCAGTGGGAGCCGAGTTGTACCATGCGGAATGACGGACGGACGGATATGACGAAGCTAATAGTCGTTTTTCGCAAATTTTCGAAGACACTAAAAATCACAACTGGACTATGGAAACGAATCTCTGAAATGATATAAAATTTTAGTCCCATCTCTACATAAGTACACTGTATAAACTGGCATCCATGTTACAACTTTCGGAACCATGGCCAATTACACGCCAACTTTGCTCACATAATCGCATAGCACACAATGAGGTCCAGAGGTACGTCAAATACAGGACTACACAACTGGAGGTCACTGTACGCTGTACGGTAATCTCCATAATGTCTGAAGCTTGAAGTATAAAAACTCGAAGATTTGATATTTATAATTTCAAGAAGAGTAAACAAATCATTAAACTCCCTTTTATTTTCTACACGAAAGCTGCAGATGTGTGTATGTGTGTGTGTGTATGTGTGTGTGTGTATGTGTGTATGTATGTATGTGTATGTGTGTGTGGGGTGTATGTGTGTGTTTGTGTGTGTGTGTGTGTATGTGTGTGTTTGTTTGTGTGTGTATGTGTGTGTGTTTGTTTGTGTGTGTATGTGTGTATGTGTTTGTGTATGTGTGTGTGGGGTGTATGTGTGTGTTTGTGTGTGTGTGTGTGTATGTGTGTGTGTGTGTGTGTGTGGGGTGTGTGTGTTTGTGTGTGTGTGTGTGTGTGTTTGTGTGTGTATGAACACACCCATACATATGCATACAAAAACAAGACAACCTTCACCAACTTTTACCGTTGTGGCCCATCTTTCGACGCCACTGATGAAACATCCTCTGAAGAAGTTTAATATAGACAATACTGTTCCACAGGGTGATCAAAAAGTCGCTTTGCACCTGTTTTGTGTATTGCAATCATCAGGTGCACAGAGACCTTTTGATCACTCTGTATTATATTTATTCATGACTTGTTTAACTATATCGCCGCTACTTCAGAGGATAATTAATATTAAATTCATTTATAAAATATTACACATCATGAATTAAAACATGATGCATGAAAGAACAGACACATTTCTTCTTAAATTTGCTATCGTAATATTCACATCGAGGTAATGACAGGAAGTACTTATAGCCTCAGAAAGTACGCCACGAAACACATACTATCTGACCATAATTCAAAGTCATTGATGAATTACTAACCTTAGTAAAGGTAAAGGTACGTTCCACCCTAAAACAGGCCTCGAAGTCCCAGATGGGGAATAGATGTACAGCTCTACTCGTTCTTTAACCTTAGCCTAAATAGGGTGGGTAGTCAAAGCCACGCCCCTTCCTCTTTACCCCCGTGAAAGACCTGGTACCCATTGTATAGGAGGTTGGATGGACCTCAGGGTCGGTCTGGACGGGTGCGGATAATCTCTTCACCACCGAGTTTCGATCCCCGGACCTTCGAGCCCGTACCGAGTCGCTAGACCGACTGAGCTATCCCGGTCCACTTACTAACCTTAGTAGTACCTTTCATGTGTGAGGTAGTACATTATCTGATATCATGTGGACAAGCAATTTGAGAAACGATGTTCAGAAATTAGAAGGGTTATAAAAATTTCGAACCGTGCTTCGTACGTGGGAGATACCTAGTTCGGACCTCAGTCGACAGACTGCTTATCCTGTCTCCCTCGTCCTTCGCTTTGTCAATTCGAGCAAGTTTCCTGATATTAGCATTATGTCTTCCTTCCGCATTCTTTCCAATTTGCATTCATAATAATACTACCACTATCTGCAATTTCAGCTGTTTGCACTGTGTCATTAACTGAAACACAAAATATCAGGAAGTAGGCTTGGAGAAGAATGCATTACAAAATCTCGCATATCTAAGAAAGTTCACTGCGATTTACAAAACAGTTTGATTTCCAATTCAAAAGACTGTAAGAAATATGGACTTTTACAATATATAATAACTGAATGATTTGTTTAGCCCACACGAACAAGCGAGTCGTATTAATTGCTTGCATAAGTGTTTAGATTATTGAGCGAAATTAAAGTTTTTCTGCAAGTTCACAATTCATCCATCATAAATTTGTACAAAAGAATGAAAAGTTTTGAAATACAGATAGAAAAGTCCATGCGTTTGTTGATGGAGGCAGTTAGCTCCTTTGAAATGGTGACACACTCCTACCAGATAACACGGTGTCACATCCTAAAAGATAGCAATCTTCACAGCCATCGATGTGAGAACCTAAAACATTATGTTATACAACTTCTGTACTCCACAACACGGAAATGGATTGGGCCCCTGGGGAAGGGGTCCACTAGTTCCTAAAGAAAGACCCGCTCCATGAAACTGGTTGCCTGAGTGGGCCATTGACCCTTGGTTTATGTAATATTTAATCCAACAAACTGCTCCATCAATAATAAATAATCATTTATCATTTATGATATTCCTACTGTTTGTTTCGACCTCTACAAGGCCATCATCGGGAAGGTTTTATACAACCTCCCTAATAATAATGTTGCATTATATACAGTCTGATGCACGGAATATAGATTACCTTAAATTTGCAAATGACTCTTAGTTATTTAACGAATTTGTCTCAAATGCAAATATTATATATGGGAGAATTAAATTAAAAATCATCATGAATAATATGTAATTAATTGGATAAGCTGGAATATTGGAAAGCTCACCCATAATTTCGCCTGGGGAAATAATAAAACGAAAATGTAGTTGTAATAAGCAGTTATCCGGCCGAAATTTGAAAGGCGTATTTCGCACAGCATTGCAGCAACATCAGACACTTTACTGGTATGTTAACAGGTATCAATTTAAGACGAATGAAGAATAATGTAACTTCAGCATTGTACCGCGATAAATCGTCCATCTCAAATACTGCCCCAAAATAACGCTGTTTCCTGTTCTGTACTCCTCAGGACACCATTTCGAGATGATGACGAAACTCGCGAGAAGTAAATGGCGTGCAAAGAGACAAGGGTAAAGCAGTGAAGCAGATGATGACACCTGGGACCTCCACCATGCTGCGTGCACGTCGTCGCGATGTCAACATCAAGCCGAATAGGCGGTTGGACCGCAAGTCGTCACGCGGCATGCTGTATGAGAATGAGGAACTGAGGCTGCGCACTATCAATATTAACGCCGAGGTGGAACGAGGTAACTATGCAGTACAGGTAAACAAGAGGAAGGGACACACGAACCTTGCAGTCTGGGGCGTTATGAGTAGCTTTGAAGATTAAGGTAAGTACGGAACCCCGGTGGATTGGCACAAAAATCCGGTGCTGCCTCACAGATAACGTTGTTTTCAATATACGGACCAACCATTTAATTTCGGAAAATAATCTATCTTCGATGTGGAAAAGTACGGAGCCCACGCATATACTGAAAGGATAAAATGCAATTCCTGAAGTTGTAGCAGGTGGTACGTATACTCATCATTCAGCTTTAGACGATGAACCATATCTTTCCAGAGGGTTCATAACTGAAACTTACTTGAGATCTCTGAAAGTGAAAGCGGTACGTCCCAACGAAAAGTAGGGCACTACTGACCAATAATCACAGCGTCACGTCACAAACACTCGCGTCCCCTACAACTCGTGTATGTGTTTATTGCACAACCTAAACCTACATAGGTCTGGTTGTGCTTGTCTGTCTGCCTGTCCGTATGTTTCAATTCAAGAAAAAATGGAAGAATTTTGATGAAATTTCATAAAATATTATAATAAAGAAGGTTAACTCATTATGGTACTTTATAATTACCTACAATCGGTGACAGAGCATGGCAGACGTAAACATTTGTCAAGTGGGAGGTTACCACAGCCACTTGATGGAAGTCTTAGCGAAATATAAGGCTTTTGTTGAGATAATTATTTCGTAAAATGTAACCCTGCAAAATTTGGGTGCATCAAATTTACATTAATTTCGCGGTTTGATGACGATACTTAAAAAGCACTGTAGGCGGTCCTTTAAAATCTGGTATACAAACAGACCACAAAAATGCACATTTAAAACGTACTGCGAAATGTTTTATAAGGCAATAATTAATATATTACATGGAAGCGCTAAGAATCTTTCAGTTTATGTATGAAACTATAACAGGCACCAAATTTGCAATTGAAATCACACCATTGTCAAGAATAAACTAATAATAATAACTATTATTATTACTGTTTTTATAATTCATTGGATATACCATATATTCTCGAATCTAATCCGCACCCTTTTTACAATTTCAGAGGGCTAAAATATCAGATGCGGATTAGAATCGCGGTCGTGAGCTGGATTTTGGAAAAATGATAGAGCTGCTGTACGTGCCGTAAGAAAAATACAATAAAAATAATTTATTATTTTATTTATTATTTATAATATTATATAATGTATATATATAATTTATTATTCATCAGACTTGCCTTCATCACTCATAGCCGAATCAGTCTGCCTTGTAGGCAAGGGACGGTTGAAGGAAAGGTGCGGATTAGAACCGCGAACTAACTTTTTTTTCGTTTAAGAAATCGGCAAAAACTAGTGCGGATTAGATTCGGGTGCGGATTAGATTCGAGAATATACGGTAATTGTGATTACGAAAGAAGCCGAATAGCCTTTACGATATAGACCTACAATATAAAACAGCCCAAGCGCAATTTAGAAAAATAAAGTGATACAAGTAATAAAGGGGAGCAACTGGCACCATCTCAAAATCATCCCGACAGTACCTCAGCAACATACCTGGGCACCACGAAGTCAAGGAACTACAGAAAACGTATTGGGAACTGCATACATACGTAGGATAATATTAACGCAAAAGCACAAATCGTTTATCACGGTAAATAACATTATATGTACTATAAATTGTAACCACAGAATAGCTGCAACTCTACATATCCTAGCAAAATGGTTTGTTTCAGGAATATAATTGTTAACATCTGGCAAAAAAGGTGACAACTAATGACGATATTAATGATGAGAAAAGTAATCATGAGAGTAGTAATTTATAATACATTTTAAAATATGTACTTTACATGGATTCGAAACATGACCAATTCCGCACAAGTCCAGACTGCTACTTCATGACACAAACTACGTCTTGTTATTCGGTCATGAAATCAAATTAGCTAAATGCACGGTAGGTTACGAAATTGAAGTGTCTTAGTTAATTTAGGAGCATAAACAATTTATTTCATGAACAGTTTATTTATTCTGCAAAACTGACAGGTGCAAAGACTCGAAAAGAAACGTTGCGTGGATTACACATATCCCAATGTGCTGAGTAACCAAATGACTTGCTAACTGTCAATAAACGACGTAGCTTAATAACAGTTCAGTTTTATACCCTGGGCCAGCCAGGCTGTTCTATGTAGTTACCAGGTTGCGGAATGGAAGGCAGGAGAGTCGGGTTTATATTCCCCGTGGAGGAGAGTTCCTCTATGCCAGTGCGCCAAGACGGAATCTGCGGCCCACTGTAATGGGTACAGGGCGTTCTTTCCGGGCATAAAATGGTACAGTATGCGGCAACCCACTCGTCTGAGGTTAAGAATGAGTGAAGCTATATATCCATTCTTCTATACGAACTTCCTCTTTTGGTATTAAATATCCTTCAATTGTACCAACTAAATTCAAAATGTGTTTTCTTGACAAACATTTATAGTATTTGTCCTATATATTTCAGTGTCACATTCGCCATCATCAGGAAGAACTTTTGTGCCATTTACTTACAACTAGATATTGTTACAAAGCTATTAACTATGGTTTCTCTAGTAGTTATGTCGTAAATTATAAAAGTGCAACTGTGCCTATGACCACGGTAGCACAGAGGTTAAGGTGCTGTGCTACAAATCAGTAGGTCGCTGGTTCGATCCCAGATGGTGTCAGTGGATTTTTCATTGACATAAAATCCTTCCGATCGCATTATGGTCCTGGGGCCGACTAAGCCTCTAAGAGAAATGAGTACCAGGAGTATTTCCTGGGGGTAAAGGCGGCCGGTGCTTAAGGCTGGCAACCTACCACCATCCTGTGCCATTGTCACGAAATCTGGGAGTCTTAACTTACTGGAACCCTCTGGGCCACTCCAGGCCTGTAATTGGACTGTTTTTTTTTACAACTGTGCCTGTATTGGAGTTACAATAATTACGCAACAGTTAAAATCATAGGTATGGCACCACAGCGCTGTTTGTTAAATGCACAGATAATCTACGGCTAAAATCTCCTATATATTAAACATAAGTTTACAGTTGGCCGTGATTGTCTGTTGTTTTTCGTAGGTTATGCATTGTCGGGACTATATATGTTCATCTGTCTCTCTTAAAATTAGGATTGGGTCCACTGGGCGCACAACCAATAGGAAAAACCAATGGTCTGTTTTTTGGAATTTCCGGTCTCGCAGAGAGTAGAATAGTGAAGGGCATAAAAGTTCTCCCTGATGCAGGTGTATGTGGCACCGAAACCCATAGGAGTAATACGTTAAATTCAAGTAATGAATAAACACTCTGCATTTGAATTTTAAGCTCATGGTTGCGTGCATCATAGTTAAATTTAATAAAAATCCAACCAGATGCAACAGTATGCAGACATTTATTTACTGCAAAATCACTCTACATGTTTCGGGTCTCACAGCACCCCATCATCAGGAGTACTGAAACTGTAACCGCAGCTTCCGGTACAGTTACAGCTACTTCCCTGCAACGTGGCCCGATCAGGCCACGTTGCAGGGAAGTAGCTGTACCGATATTATGACCTGTACCAGAGGCTGCGGTTACAGTTTTCAGTATTCCTGATGATGGGTGCTGTGACACCCGAAACATATAGAGTGACTGTGCAGTAAATAAATGTTTGCATATTGTTGCATATAGTTGGAGTTTTATTAACATTGTGCATTTGGTTGTTATAATTAAAGGATGTGTAATAATATGATTAGGCAAGAAATGGATGACTTCAGAGTTCATATTTTGGTGTTTAATGCAGGAAACCTTGATATTATTACCCTATTACACAGAGTGGCGCAAAAGCCACTTGACACTCGATGTTTAATATCAGGAAGGTCGCACATACCACAACTGCGACGTCTGATGATACGAGAAGAAGATCCTACCGTAAGTGCAACGGCTAAGATATAGTAGTCAATGTAGAAGTAGTTACTAAATGTAACTAATTTTGTCGTTAGGGTTCAATTAACTTGTTGCCTCTAGTGTCACATGCCTTTTGCGACAATCTGTACACTCAAACATTAGTACCGGTGTTAAAAAATTACCTTTTTTATGTAGCCCGGAAAACATCATGCAGAGTGAAGCATACGATAATTAAAGTTTCGTAATACAGAAGGAAAGTGATATCTGGTTACGTACAGAGGAAAACGGTTTGGCCACGAATGGACTTTTCTATTATATATACAGGGTGTCCCAGGAGAAAAGGACCTAACTTCGGGAGAGTTTTCCTTAGGTCAAACTATAACGATATAACCCAAAACACCTATATCCAAAGTTCAATGGTTACGGAGATATTGGCTAGAGAAATTTGAAACTTTGACAGCTTTTACTCACTTATTGATTAACAAATACATATTGAAACTGGCAGGAATAGGTTGTTTCTGTAATGTTAATATCTGTACATAACATCAAAGTAATTTGTGAGTGACATAAAGCCATTAAATAGAACTACAAAAACACTCAAACACGTGTCATAGTTGTCCAATAACTTCCAACCACTATACACTGCAAGCAGACGCTCGCCAAGGTCGCTGTGAGCTGTATCTAGCGATAGCGCAGGAATGCAGCCAAAGGAGAGGGGGTCCATCCCGTTGTGTGTATGATGAATAAAATTACACATGTCGCATGTGGATTACGATG